>ERZ779623.238-NODE-238-length-25174-cov-5.609777_pt1 | contig 25174 bp, 24 predicted proteins | sample MGYA00514189_ERZ779623 | MGnify/ENA primary metagenome ERZ779623 (study PRJEB29562, sample SAMEA4376712) | mouse gut metagenome | isolation source: Cecum | study: EMG produced TPA metagenomics assembly of the A DSS colitis mouse model was used to assess the... | reverse complement strand
AAAGAAAAGGATATGCAAAGTATACAGAAAAAAGCACCTTTGGCCAACAATCACATATCAGTAGACTGTGTAGTGATTGGTTTTGACGGAGAACAACTGAAAGTATTGCTTGTAAAACGTGCAGGTGAAGAAAACGGTGAGGTATATCACGATATGAAACTTCCCGGAAGTCTTATATATATGGATGAAGATTTGGATGAAGCTGCACAACGCGTATTATTTGAATTGACAGGACTCAAAAATGTGAACCTGATGCAGTTCAAAGCATTCGGGTCTAAGAACAGAACCAGTAATCCTAAAGACGTGCGTTGGCTGGAACGTGCCATGCAGTCGAGGGTAGAACGTATTGTGACTATCGCTTATCTGTCAATGGTAAAGATAGACCGTGCATTGGATAAGAATCTGGATGAGCATCAGGCTTGTTGGATTGCTTTGAAAGACGTCAAGACATTGGCTTTCGACCATAATTTGATTATTCGGGAAGCGATGACTTATATCCGCCAGTTCGTGGAATTTAATCCTTCCATGCTATTCGAACTGCTTCCGCGTAAATTTACGGCTGCACAATTAAGAACTCTTTTTGAGTTAGTATATGATAAAGCGGTAGATGTGCGCAATTTCAATAAGAAGATAGCCATGATGGAATATGTAGTTCCTTTGGAAGAAAAACAACAAGGAGTGGCTCATCGTGCCGCCCGTTATTATAAATTTGACAAGAAGATATATAATAAGGTAAGGCGGTAAGGGTTAGTACCAGAACGCCATCCGTTAATCACTAAAATCATTAATCTGTTAATCACTAAAAAATGTTTCTATTAGGTTATGACATAGGTAGCTCGTCTGTAAAAGCGAGTCTGGTAAATGCTGAGACAGGCAAATGTGTATCATCGGCATTTTTCCCGAAAACAGAAGCGAATATTATCGCAGTAAATCCCGGATGGGCTGAACAAGACCCGGAAAGTTGGTGGGAAAACCTGAAGTCGGCTACGCAGGCCATTATGACTGAATCGGGTGTCAGTGCTGCCGAAATTAAAGCTATCGGTATTTCTTATCAAATGCACGGACTGGTGTGCGTTGACAAGAATCAGCATGTGTTGCGCCCTGCTATTATTTGGTGTGACTCTCGTGCCGTGCCTTACGGACAGAAAGCATTTGAGACAATAGGAGAGGAGAAATGTCTTTCCCATCTGTTGAACTCGCCGGGCAACTTTACCGCTTCCAAACTGGCATGGATTAAAGCCAATGAACCTGCTATCTATGAGCAGATTTACAAGATAATGCTTCCGGGTGATTATATCGCCATGAAGCTAAGCGGAGAAATCTGCACAACAGTTTCCGGCCTTTCGGAAGGAATGTTTTGGGATTTCAAGAACAACCGGGTAGCCGATTTCTTAATGGACTACTACGGATTTGATTCTTCTTTGATTGCGGATATCAAACCGACTTTTGCGGAACAGGGACGTGTCAATGCTGCGACAGCCAAAGAACTGGGACTGAAAGAGGGAACTCCAATCACCTACCGCGCCGGTGACCAGCCTAATAATGCCCTTTCTCTGAATGTGTTCAATCCGGGCGAGATAGCTTCTACGGCGGGAACATCGGGAGTGGTTTATGGAGTGAACGGCGAAGTGAACTATGATCCCCAATCACGTGTCAATACTTTTGCGCATGTCAATCATTCAACAGAACAGACTCGCTTGGGTGTACTGCTCTGCATCAACGGAACAGGTATCCTTAATTCATGGGTGAAACGTACGATTGCTCCCGAAGGAATATCTTATAATGAAATGAACGTCCTGGCTTCCAAGGCGCCTATCGGAAGCGCTGGAATCAGTATCCTTCCCTTCGGCAACGGTGCCGAGCGTATGCTGAACAATAAGGAAATCGGTTGCAGTATTCGCGGGCTGGATTTCAATGCACATGGCAAACATCATATCATTCGCGCTGCTCAGGAAGGTATCGTGTTCTCCTTTAAATATGGTATTGATATTATGGAGCAGATGGGTATTCCTGTGAAGATGATTCATGCCGGACACGCCAATATGTTCCTGAGTTCGATATTCCGTGATACGTTGGCAGGAGTAACGGGAGCCACTATTGAACTTTATGATACGGACGGTTCGGTAGGCGCAGCGAAAGGTGCGGGCATTGGCGCAGGTATCTACAAAGATAATAACGAGGCGTTTGCCACGCTCGACAAACTGGATGTGATTGAGCCTAATGTGGCTAAACGTCAGGAATATGCGGACGCATATGCCAAATGGAAATATCGCCTTGAAAAATCAATGGCAGGCAAAATACCGGCTCCGGTTCTTTCTTCAGATAAGTAATTGACAATATAAATAATAACCATTTAAAAAATAAAAAAGAATTATGGCAACAAAAGAATTTTTCCCGGGAATTGAAAAGATTAAGTTCGAAGGTAAAGATAGTAAAAACCCGATGGCATTCCGTTACTACGATGCTGAAAAGGTAATCAACGGTAAGAAGATGAAAGATTGGTTGAGATTCGCTATGGCATGGTGGCATACATTGTGCGCAGAAGGCGGTGACCAGTTCGGTGGCGGAACAAAACAATTCCCTTGGAATGGTAATGCAGATGCTGTTCAGGCTGCAAAAGATAAAATGGACGCAGGTTTTGAATTCATGCAGAAAATGGGTATCGAATACTACTGTTTCCATGACGTAGACTTGGTTTCTGAAGGTGCAAGCATCGAAGAATACGAAGCAAACTTGAAAGAAATCGTAGCTTACGCAAAACAGAAACAAGCTGAAACAGGAATCAAACTGTTGTGGGGTACTGCCAATGTATTCGGTCATGCCCGTTATATGAACGGTGCTGCTACTAATCCTGATTTTGACGTTGTGGCCCGTGCTGCTGTTCAGATTAAGAATGCGATTGACGCTACTATCGAACTTGGTGGTCAGAACTATGTATTCTGGGGTGGACGTGAAGGATATATGTCTCTTCTGAACACAGACCAGAAACGTGAAAAAGAACATCTGGCACAGATGTTGACTATCGCTCGCGACTATGCCCGTGCCCGTGGCTTCAAAGGTACTTTCCTGATTGAACCGAAACCGATGGAACCGACTAAGCATCAGTATGACGTAGATACGGAAACTGTAATCGGCTTCCTGAAAGCTCATGGTCTGGATAAAGACTTTAAAGTAAATATCGAAGTAAACCATGCAACCTTGGCAGGTCATACTTTCGAACATGAATTGGCAGTAGCAGTGGACAATGGCATGTTGGGTTCTATCGACGCTAACCGTGGTGACTATCAGAATGGTTGGGATACAGACCAATTCCCGATTGACAACTACGAATTGACTCAGGCTATGATGCAGATTATCCGCAACGGTGGTTTGGGCAATGGCGGAACAAACTTCGACGCTAAGACCCGTCGTAACTCTACTGACCTGGAAGATATCTTCATCGCTCACATTGCAGGTATGGACGCTATGGCGCGTGCTTTGGAAAGTGCGGCAGCTTTGCTGAACGAATCTCCGTACAAGAAAATGTTGTCCGACCGTTACGCTTCATTTGACGGTGGTAAAGGTAAGGAATTTGAAGATGGCAAGCTGACTTTGGAAGACGTAGTTGCTTATGCTAAAGCAAACGGTGAACCGAAGCAGACTAGTGGCAAACAAGAACTTTATGAAGCAATCCTGAATATGTATTGCTAATTAAAATCTAATACTAAGACGATAGGGCAGTGGGGAACTGCTGCTTTATCGCCTTCTTTTTATATCTAATCCAACTACTACACACTACTTTATCCAACTTATAGAAACTATGAACAATACAACGAACGAAGGAAGCAAACTTTATTTGTATTCCATCACATCCGTTGCTATCCTGGGCGGACTGCTTTTCGGTTATGACACGGCAGTTATTTCCGGCGCAGAAAAAGGCTTGGAAGCTTTTTTCCTTTCAGCCTCTGATTTCCAATATAATAAAGTAATGCATGGAATTACTTCATCCAGTGCATTGATAGGCTGCGTGCTTGGTGGTGCTCTCTCCGGTATATTCGCTTCCCGCTTGGGACGCCGTAATTCGTTGAGACTTGCCGCCGTACTTTTTTTCCTTTCAGCATTAGGTTCTTACTATCCGGAATTCCTGTTTTTTGAATACGGAAAACCGAATATGGACTTGCTGATTACATTTAATCTTTATCGTGTCTTAGGTGGTATCGGCGTCGGACTGGCATCTGCCGTTTGTCCGATGTATATCGCGGAAATAGCTCCTTCCAACATCCGTGGAACACTTGTTTCGTGCAACCAGTTTGCCATTATCTTTGGTATGTTGGTGGTGTATTTTGTGAATTACCTGATTATGGGCGACCACCAGAATCCTGTTATCCTGAAAGATGCTGCCGGAGTTTTATCAGTTAGCTCCGAATCTGATATGTGGACTGTATTTGAAGGCTGGCGTTATATGTTCGGCTCTGAGGCTTTCCCTGCCGCTTTCTTCGGTCTGTTACTATTCTTTGTGCCGAAAACTCCACGTTATCTGGTATTGGTACAACAAGATGAAAAAGCATACTCCATTCTGGAAAAAATCAACGGTAAGGCAAAAGCGCAGGAAATCCTTAATGATATTAAAGCTACTGCTCACGAAAAGACAGAGAAACTTTTTACTTATGGAGTGGCAGTAATTGTTATCGGTATTCTTCTTTCTGTGTTCCAACAGGCTATCGGCATTAATGCGGTACTTTATTATGCTCCGCGTATTTTCGAAAATGCAGGAGCAGAAGGTGGCGGTATGATGCAAACTGTTATTATGGGTATCGTAAACATCATCTTCACATTGGTTGCTATCTTTACCGTAGACCGTTTCGGACGTAAACCGCTATTGATTATCGGATCCATCGGTATGGCAGTAGGAGCATTTGCAGTGGCAATGTGTGATAGCATGGCTATAAAGGGAATCTTCCCGGTACTTTCAGTTATCGTATATGCCGCATTCTTCATGATGTCATGGGGGCCGATTTGCTGGGTACTGATTTCAGAAATCTTCCCGAATACAATCCGCGGCAAAGCAGTTGCCATTGCTGTAGCTTTCCAATGGATATTCAATTATATTATATCTTCCACTTTCCCGGCATTGTACGATTTCAGTCCGATGTTCGCATACAGCCTTTATGGAATTATCTGTGTAGCTGCCGCAATCTTCGTTTGGCGTTGGGTACCCGAAACGAAAGGCAAGACACTGGAAGATATGAGCAAGCTTTGGAAGAAAAATCAGTAAATTAGGTTAGTGTAATTTCATCGTGTCGTCAGGATTTCAGTGTGACGGCAGGATTCTATCAAGATTATGACATCATGCCAATGGTATGGTGTCATAATCATTTATATGCATATCTTTCAGTAAATCAATAGCTTATTTTGCATCAACTATATTTCTGGATATTCCAAACCATCCCGGCACAGGAAAATAAAAAGGAGAACGAAGATACCCCGGATGAGTCAGTTTCCCTTCATCCACCCGTTTCTGTAATCTGCGAAGCGCAGTTGCCTTCCGTAACCCACAGATAGAGCAAAGCTGTTGTGTAGTGATGTAAGAGTTGTCTCTAAAAAACTCTGCCAGTTTTCCATCAATTTCTATATCGCTTAATTCTTGTGAACGCCGGGGCTCGCTCACTTTCTCAAAAGTGGTAGCTTTTAATTCACGAAGCAAGTCTTTCTCCGGTGTGAAGACGATTCCACTGCAATGGACGTTTTCGGCACGCATCTCTTTTGGAGAACGTACTTCAGGAGATTCAGCCTTGATACGGAATGAACCGACCCCGGGAATATGAATGCTGTTACCATTGGATAATTCTTGTTTGAAAACATCTGCGAACTCTATAAAAGAGCCTATTACGTCGCTTTGTCTTAAACTACTTCTGGATTCAATCCTTTCGGCAATATCCTCTAGTGTAATAGTATCCCGTACGACCAGCCGGGCGTGATATCTCGTTTTATTGGAGTCTTTGGGTTGAGGAGTCAGGAAGAAATCATAAAGTGCATTCATTGCTTTAGTTGTTTTGTGCGCATCAATTAGCAGATTTACGCAGTTGTTTTATTTTTTTGTGCCTATCTATTGATTGGCTCACATTATGTGCAACAGCTAACTCACATATTGTGCAACAACTGTTGCTCATTATGTGCGACAGCTATCGCACAATTGGTGCTACAACTAATATGATGCGTCAAAATTACTAATTATTCTAATCAAAAACAATACTTCAACGGTTTATTTCTGTTAGTTCATTTTATTAAAAAGAATGAAGCTACTTATTTGCAAATCCGGTCTTTAGCATTATACTTTTGTGTCTCAAATTTCATAATAATTAAAAGAATGACGAATATGAAGACAATGATTAGAGAAATGGTAGAGACAATAAAACAGTTATTTGTACAGAAACAGTTGCAGAAACCGGTAGCTGCGGAATCTGCAATACCGGAGAAGGCAGAACAAGCGGTTACGGAGAATAAACCGGAAAAGAGTCCTAAGCCTAATAATAAATGGAACAAGTCGTTGACCTTGCAATTAAAGGAGTATTTGGATAATAATTTTGTATTTCGCTATAATAGCCTGACAGGTGCAACGGAGTACAGAGGGATAAGTGAAAAGAATGTTTTTCGCCCCATTAATGAACGCGAAATGAATGGCATTATTGTGGACGCCCGTTTGGATGGAATTCCTTGTTGGAGAGGGGATGTGCCTACCTTTGTCCTGTCAAACAAAGTTGGGTCTTATAATCCTTTTCATCTTTATGTAAAGGAGTTGCCGCCATGGGATGGAGTAGACCGGGTGACACCTTTATTATTAAGGGTTTCGGATAATGAACTTTGGCTGAAAGGAGGGCGTTGTTGGTTGCGGGCGATGCTTTCGCAATGGAGTGGGGAAGAACGTTTGCATGCCAATGTACTTACACCTGTATTAATAAGTGGAAAGCAGGGATTGAGCAAAAGTACCTTCTGCCGTTTATTGATGCCGGATTCACTTCGATGTTATTTTCTGGATAATTTGAATCTGGCGACAGGCAGTTCCCCGGAGAAAAAACTGGTAAAGAACGGCTTGATTAATTTGGACGAATTTGATAAAATAAAAGAGAGCCAACAGGCTACATTAAAAAATCTTCTCCAAATGGTGAATGTATCCGTTTTTCATGGCAAGCGATTGGGGTGGGTGAATGAACCCCGTCTCGCTTCTTTTATAGCAACAACGAATGTTTATCAGGTTCTAACCGATCCTACGGGAAGCCGCCGTTTCCTTTGTGTAGAAGTCTTGAAACCGATATCGGAAGAGCCATTGGAGCATAAACAAATATACGCACAGCTAAAAGGAGAATTGGAGTCCAATGCACCGGATCATTTAAACAAGGAAGAAGAAAAAGCTTTGCAGAAACACAACAAGGCATATTATCGTCAGTCTTTATTGGAGGATGTGTTTCATTGCTGCTTCCGTCGTCCTCTTGATACGGAAAAAGGTATTTGGCTGACAACTGCCGAAATATTTCAGATAATGCGTAAATTCAATTCGGCTGCTTTGAGGGATATATCTGCACGGCAATTAAGTCTAAGACTATCTGCAATGGGATTTTTTGCCAAACATACGTCTTTTGGGAATCGCTATTATGTATTTAATCTTTTGGCTACGAAAGAGTAGTGTCATTGTATTAGGCTATGTTTAAGGTGATTACGTTGAAAAGTGATTTGCTGATTAGGATATTTAAAAAACAAACTCCCGCTTTACGTTCGTCTGGTGATACGACGGAAAGCGGGATATTTGAACGAATATCAGTTTGTGTTACTCGTTGGTTATATTCTGAGTTTCGGATGGTTTGCCACCCAAGAGTTTTTCCAAGTCACGTAATTGGCGATGATAGTCTTGCAATATCTGACTGAGGAAACCACGATGAAAGGAAGCCGCGATCAGGAAGTCCGACCATTTCGTCCATTCTTCAAATATTTTTTGGCATTCTGCACGAGGTGAATTTTGTAAAGCCAGAAAATGTAGGCAAGCCTTTTGCATCTCCGGCATCCCATTTTCCCATGGACGGTCAAAGTTGGCCAACGCTTTAATAAAATGCTTGATTTTGTGGTGTAACGCTCCCAAACGTTGCGTTTCCGAACAATCGGCCGATACGGTAGGGCATAGTCGTCGTGATTGGTCTAAATAAAACTGCTTTAATTTCTCTTTTTCTTCCGGATTGGAAAAAACTGCTTCCTGCCGATTACTTCGAACGGCTTTTACAGGTGCATTGCTTTGTTCTTCATGCATGATGCAACGGTTTTTAAGATAGGCGGGAATAAAAAAAACGGTTCCGCCTTTCCCGTTGACTAACACTCCACAGAAGCTGGGGACGCATTAACGTTCCCCACGGGGGTACGAAACCGCGTATCTACGACAGTAACAGGCATAAAAATGCCTGCCACTGGAGTTGAAGCAGGTTCACTGCTTCTGTGGATATAAAATGTTAGTCGTTGCAAATGTACGATAATTTTTGGAAGTCACAAATTAAATAGCGCAAGAATCTGTGTGCAAATCGTGTGGTGTTAAAGTGCAATAGCTGTTTCGGAGTACATATTGTTATGGCAAATTGCAATTATATAGAGACCTTATTTGTATTCATGTTCCCTTATAAACTCATCAGCTATATAAAGATTGCCATACAAATATAAACCAGTGCTTTTATTATGTAAGTCTGCGCAGGTTTTACTTTCATAAAATAATTCCAATGCTCTTTCGGGAGCAATATTCAACCGTTTTGCCAGTTCGGCTGATATGCAGCCAATCCGGTTACTTAATATCATTTCTTGGATAACAGGGGATTTTACGGGGTCATTCTGCAGATTCTGTTCCATCATAACTAAGGTATTTATCAATTAACTTTTGGTTTAACAGACAGATTTGATTGTTCGGTTGGTGCATAGCGAGACGTTGCAAAGCTACATCTGCACTCATTAATCCTGCCATATATAAATTTATGGTATCAATAACACGGTCATTAGCTACACCACCTTCGATATAATCGTAATTAGCTGCCGGATTCAATCCTTTCCGGCTGTTGACAATAAATTCCAGCCATTCAGCATCATAGGCTTTAAATATTTTGCAACGTCCTTCTTTCAGAATCGTGTCACGGTCTAATTGATACATGTTAATTAATGCTTTAGCCTGTCTCTTGGTTGATATGGCTATAGCCCATTTGAAGGCTTGCTCTTTTATGTTTGTAACGTAGAATCCCTGCCCGAAATCAAGGTTCTTGCGTCCGAAACCACAGATGGGATTAACAACTACTTCAGTTCCACCATGATATACAGTTATTTTCATTTTTTGCTCTCCCATGTGATTAAACACTCTATCATATTATCTGTTACATGTTCACGGCTTTCGGTATGAAGCACTTCATAATTGGGTAAAATATAATTTGCTATCATTCCCACATGCTTCATTCGGGCATATATTTCTTGATAGGATTTGCCGAGCCGACGTGCAGTTCCTTCAATGCAGGAAGCAACGAAAGCTAACTTAATTTCAGTGGGTGATAATTCTATAAGTTGTTCCATACTGTTACTGTTTATGCACATTCTACTTTATTCTGTTTAGCATATTCTTATGCTTGGCATAAGCTCTAACCATATACAAATATAGAAAGTATTACTTCATAAAACAAAAAAATGGCAGATTATCTAATATAGGTAAGTTTGTTTTTTCTATGAGATTCAAAATTAGGTATAATGCATTTTTTATTTTGTAATGACAATGTATAAAGATAAACAGTACCTTTGCACTGTCTTTAAAATAAAAACACGTATTGTTATGGAACAACATCCGATTAAAATTAATAAAGTGCAGATACGTAACCTTCAAATAGAAGATTACACACAATTATCCCAATCGTTTACCCGTGTTTATTCTGACGGTAGCGATGTGTTCTGGACTCATGCCCAAATCAAGAAATTAATAAGTATTTTCCCGGAAGGACAGATTGTAACAGTGGTTGACGATAAAATTGTAGGTTGTGCCCTGTCTATTATTGTCGATTATGACAAAGTGAAGAATGACCATACTTATGCGCAAGTCACTGGTAAGGAAACTTTCAATACGCATAATCCCAAAGGGAATATCCTGTATGGCATTGAAGTGTTTATTCATCCGGGATACCGCGGGTTGCGCCTGGCACGTCGTATGTATGAATATCGCAAGGAACTTTGTGAAACATTGAATTTGAAAGCCATTATGTTCGGCGGACGTATTCCGAATTATCACAAGTATGCCGATAAGATGCGTCCGAAAGAATATATCGCACGGGTTCGCCAACGTGAAATTTATGATCCGGTTCTTACTTTCCAGTTATCGAATGATTTCCATGTTCGCAAGGTAATGACCAATTATCTTCCGAACGATGAAGAATCGAAACATTATGCTTGTTTGCTGCAATGGGATAATATCTATTATCAGCCACCTACGCAGGAATATATAAGCCCTAAAACGACCGTTCGTGTAGGCTTGGTACAATGGCAGATGCGTAGTTATAAAACATTGGACGATCTGTTTGAACAGGTGGAATTCTTTGTGGACGCAGTATCGGACTATAAGAGTGACTTTGTACTCTTCCCGGAGTATTTTAATGCTCCTTTGATGTCGAAGTATAATGATAAAGGAGAATCACAGGCTATTCGCGGATTGGCGCAATATACGGATGAAATTCGGGAACGATTTGTAAATCTGGCTATTAGCTATAATATAAATATCATAACCGGTAGTATGCCATACGTAAAAGAGGACGGACTGCTTTATAACGTAGGATTCCTTTGCCGGCGTGACGGAACATACGAAATGTATGAGAAGATGCACGTCACTCCTGATGAAATAAAAAGTTGGGGACTTAATGGCGGCAGGCTGTTGAATACCTTTGATACCGATTGCGCGAAGATTGGCGTTTTGATTTGCTATGATGTAGAGTTTCCCGAACTTTCCCGTTTGATGGCAGACCAGGGAATGCAGATATTGTTTGTACCTTTCTTGACAGATACGCAGAATGCCTATTCCCGTGTTCGTGTCTGCGCACAGGCACGTGCCATTGAAAATGAATGTTTCGTAGTCATTGCAGGAAGTGTGGGCAATCTTCCCCGTGTACATAATATGGATATTCAATATGCCCAGTCCGGCGTATTTACTCCATGTGATTTTGCTTTCCCGACCGATGGAAAGAGGGCAGAGGCAACTCCGAATACGGAAATGATTCTGGTGTCCGATGTCGATTTGGATTTATTGAACGAACTACATACTTATGGTAGTGTCCGCAACTTGAAAGACCGCAGGAACGATGTCTACGAGGTCAGATTGAAGAAATAAAAATAGTGACGCTATCCTGTCACGATGGCGTCACTATATGCTTGGGATAGCGTCACTATCCGGGGCACATAGTGACGCTATATTTTTACCTCGAAGAAGTACCGCTTTCCAGTATGCTAACGATAGAAAACAGGGTGAAACAGATGGCTCCTAATCCTGTTAAAACACGTGCCGGAATAAAATAATCAGCATGTTCCGTTGCAAGCTCAAATACGAATGCTGCTAGAAACAAGCAGGCTAATGCCGTCAATATCGGAATCATGGGGATACGGTTGGCCAGTTTAAATTCCTGTCTCCATATTTTGGCCAACAGGATTACTTTGCTGGAAATGCTGTAACAAACCAGACCGAGACCAAGCATAATATATCCCGTGGTACCATTTGTGCTACCTGAATCCGCAAGAATTACGAATATCCCCCATATAAAAGAGATTGAGCCCATCAGTAGAACCAGTTTCGGCCATTTGCTTCGTTCCTTTTCCAGATATTCATTACGTATTTGGCGTGCGATGGTAGCTACCAGCGCAATCAAGCTGGTACAAATACATGCAAGGCCTACCATTACATGTCCTGCTACAAAATAGGCGGGATGGGAATGGCTGTTACCTAACAAGACAAAAGCCCATATCCATGCGATAAGGGAAATGATGGTTGCAATAATTACTAATATCCGTCTTTGCCCCACGGAGAAGGCTCCCTGTGGAACTTCATTATCCGTCGCTTTTGAATTTCCCGGAATCAAAGAAAAGCGGGTGGAAGAAGTGGCGGCAGTAGCTACGCAGGTTGTGATAAATCCTACTCCTGTAATTACATGACCAGCGACGAAGGCAGAAGTGGAAGCGGCATTACTGAAAATACAGATACCACTGATAATGGTAATTGTAGCTGCCAAGTATCCTATGATGGGCAAAACATATTTCGCCGTTTGGTTATAAGTATGTATGATTTGCCGGATAATAGTGGCTGCCGTACAAAACAGCGCAATACATATCATACCTAGTGAGAATACGACAGGCCCCGCTACTACACGATTTCCTGCATCTCCGTAACCATAAATAAATGCTCCGTATCCGAAGCAAAAAAGTGCCATCGCCAAAGGGATTGCTCTGAATAAAATACTAATACCGTAATTCATAAGTTAAGTGCTTTTAGGTTTTCCACTACAACAAGGATATATCCGTTTTGTTTAAGGCGCAAGCCGTTTATAATCATTAACTTCACATGATTCTGATTAAAAGTCATTGCTTTTTGCTCAACTAAACAAATGTTTTTGTAAATTTGCACCCTTAAAAACGGGGATACCCCTCAAAGTGTAAATTGTAATATAGTAAAATCGTAGATACAGCTATGAGTAAGAGATTTACTGAGTATTCGCAGTTTGACCTTTCGCAGGTGAACAAAGATGTGCTGAAGAAATGGGACGAAAACCAGGTTTTCGCCAAGAGTATGACAGAACGTGACGGCTGCCCTTCATTCGTGTTTTTTGAAGGGCCACCCTCGGCTAATGGTATGCCGGGTATTCACCATGTAATGGCTCGTACTATTAAGGATATTTTCTGCCGTTACAAGACGATGAAAGGTTATCAGGTAAAGCGTAAGGCCGGATGGGATACGCACGGACTGCCTGTGGAACTAAGTGTGGAAAAAGCATTGGGTATCACGAAGGAAGATATTGGTAAGAAAATCTCTGTTGCCGATTACAATGCCGCTTGCCGCAAAGACGTGATGAAATATACCAAAGAGTGGGAAGACCTGACTCATCAGATGGGATATTGGGTGGATATGAAGCATCCTTATATCACATACGACAACCGCTATATTGAAACACTGTGGTGGTTGTTGAAGCAATTGCACAAAAAAGGACTATTATATAAAGGATATACTATCCAGCCGTATTCTCCGGCTGCGGGAACAGGATTGAGCTCACACGAGTTGAACCAGCCGGGTTGTTATCGTGATGTAAAAGATACAACTGCCGTTGCCCAGTTTAAGATGAAGAACCCCAAGCCGGAAATGGCAGAGTGGGGAACTCCTTATTTTATAGCATGGACAACCACTCCGTGGACATTGCCTTCAAATACAGCGCTTTGTGTAGGGCCGAAAATTGATTATGTTGCCGTACAGTCTTATAATTCTTATACCGGAGAACCGATTACGGTTGTCTTGGCAAAGGCTTTGCTGAATGTACATTTCAATGCGAAAGCGGCAGATTTGAAACTGGAAGATTATAAGGCTGGAGATAAGCTTGTCCCGTTCAAGGTAATTGCCGAATATAAAGGCGCTGACCTGATTGGCATGGAATACGAGCAACTGATTCCTTGGGTGAAGCCGGTTGAAGTATCCGAAGACGGTGCCTGGAAAGCCAGTGATAAAGCCTTCCGTGTAATTCCGGGTGATTATGTGACTACAGAAGATGGTACAGGTATCGTCCACATTGCACCGACATTTGGTGCGGACGACGCGAATGTAGCACGTGCTGCAGGAATCCCGTCACTGTTCATGATTAATAAGAAAGGTGAAACCCGCCCGATGGTAGACCTGACCGGTAAATTCTATCTATTGGATGAACTGGACGAAGAGTTTGTGAAGGAATGCGTTGATGTAGATAAATACAAGGAATATCAGGGCGCATGGGTGAAAAATGCCTATGATCCTCAATTTATGGTAGATGGCAAATACGATGAGAAAGCCGCACAGGCTGCCGAGTCTCTGGATATTGTGATTGCCATGATGATGAAAGCCAACAACAAGGCTTTCAAGATAGAGAAACATGTCCACAACTATCCGCATTGCTGGCGTACAGACAAACCGGTACTTTATTATCCATTGGATAGCTGGTTTATCCGTTCTACTGCCTGCAAGGAACGTATGATAGAACTGAATAAGACCATCAACTGGAAACCGGAATCTACCGGAACAGGACGTTTCGGCAAGTGGCTGGAAAATCTGAATGACTGGAACCTGAGCCGCTCCCGTTATTGGGGTACTCCGTTACCCATCTGGCGTACGGAAGATAACTCTGATGAGATATGTATCGAGTCTGTAGAAGAACTTTATAATGAAATAGAGAAATCGGTAGCTGCCGGATTTATGAAATCAAATCCTTATAAGGATAAAGGTTTTGTTCCGGGCGAATATACTGAAGAGAACTATGATAAGATTGACCTTCACCGTCCTTATGTAGACGATGTGATATTGGTATCGAAAGACGGTCAGCCGATGAAGCGTGAATCCGACTTGATTGACGTTTGGTTCGATTCGGGTGCTATGCCTTATGCGCAGATTCATTATCCGTTTGAGAACAAGGAATTGTTGGATAACCGTGAAGTGTATCCGGCCGACTTTATCGCGGAAGGAGTGGATCAGACACGTGGTTGGTTCTTTACGCTGCATGCTATCGCTACGATGGTATTTGATAGTGTGTCATATAAAGCTGTAATCTCCAACGGACTGGTGCTTGATAAGAATGGTAACAAAATGTCCAAGCGTCTGAATAACGCTGTCGATCCGTTTACTACGATTGAAAAGTATGGTTCAGACCCGTTGCGCTGGTATATGATTACCAACTCTTCTCCGTGGGATAACTTGAAGTTCGACGTAGAAGGAGTGGAAGAAGTTCGCCGTAAGTTCTTCGGTACTTTATATAATACTTATTCATTCTTCGCGCTTTATGCCAATGTGGATGGATTTGAATACAAAGAAGCTGATGTCCCGATGGCGGAACGCCCGGAAATCGACCGTTGGATTCTGTCTGTATTGAATACTCTGATTAAAGAGGTGGATACTTGCTATAATGAATATGAGCCGACAAAGGCAGGTCGTCTGATTTCTGACTTTGTGAACGATAATTTGTCTAACTGGTATGTTCGCCTGAACCGTAAACGTTTTTGGGGCGGTGAATTTACACAGGACAAATTGTCTGCATACCAGACACTGTATACCTGTCTTGAAACAGTTGCCAAATTAATGTCTCCCATATCTCCGTTCTATGCAGACCGTTTATATACGGACTTGGTTACTGCAACAGGGCGCGATAACGTGGTTTCTGTCCACTTGGCTAAATTCCCTGAATGTCAGGAAAACAGGATAGACAAGGAATTGGAAGCCCGTATGCAGATGGCACAGGATGTGACGTCTATGGTATTGGCATTGCGCCGTAAAGTGAATATCAAGGTTCGCCAGCCGCTGCAATGTATCATGGTTCCGGTGGTGGATGAGGAGCAGAAAGCCCATATCGAGGCCGTGAAGAACTTGATTATGAATGAAGTAAACATCAAAGAAGTCAAGTTCGTAGATGGTGCGGCCGGTGTATTGGTGAAGAAAGTGAAATGTGACTTTAAGAAGCTCGGCCCTAAATTTGGAAAACAAATGAAAGCGGTGGCCGCTGCTGTTGCGGAAATGTCACAGGAAGCAATTGCCGAACTGGAAAAGAACGGAAAATATACATTGAACCTGGACGGAGCGGAAGCTGTCATCGAAGCGACGGATGTGGAAATCTTCAGTGAAGACATTCCGGGATGGCTGGTTGCCAACGAAGGCAAACTGACTGTTGCGCTTGAAGTGACTGTTACCGAAGAGTTGCGCCGTGAAGGTATTGCCCGCGAATTGGTGAATCGTATCCAGAATATACGTAAATCAAGCGGTTTCGAGATTACAGACAAAATAAAAATAACAATCTCGAAAAATACGCAAACAGATGATGCGGTAAAAGAATATAATACTTATATTTGTAACCAGGTTTTAGGCACATCTTTGGAACTTGTAGATGAGGTGAAAGACGCTACAGAGCTTAACTTCGATGATTTCTCACTGTTCGTGAATGTGATAAAAGACTAATACTATATTGATTAACCTTTTAAAATTGTAAGATTATGGCAGAAAAGACTAGATACTCAGATGCGGAACTCGAAGAATTCCGTGCCATCATAATGGAGAAACTGGAATTGGCACAACGTGACTATGAACAGTTGAAGAGGAGTCTGATGGGATTGGACGGTAATGATACCGATGATACATCTCCTACATACAAAGTGTTGGAAGAAGGAGCTAATACGCTTTCAAAAGAAGAGACTACCCGCCTGGCACAGCGCCAGTTGAAGTTTATCCAGGGATTGCAGGCTGCTTTGATACGTATTGAGAATAAAACGTATGGCATTTGCCGTGAAACGGGAAAGTTGATTCCGGTAGAGCGTTTGCGTGCTGTTCCTCATGCCACTTTGAGTATTGAGGCAAAAAACAGTGGTAAAAAATAATAGATAGCTACATAAGCTACGGGTAACGAGCTACAAGTAGCTGCGCAAAGTTTACGCACGGCACTTGTAGCTCGTTATGTTTAATTTATAATGAACACATGAAGAAACTATTCACGAAGGGGAGAATTGCTCTCATCGTTATCTTTTCCGTATTAATTATTGACCAGGTCATTAAAATCTGGATTAAAACTAACATGTACTGGCACCAGAGTAACCGTGTGACAGATTGGTTTTATATCTATTTCACCGAAAACAACGGGATGGCTTTCGGCATGGAAATCTTTGGTAAGTTATTCCTGACTACATTCCGTATTGTCGCTGTGGCATTGATAGGCTGGTATCTCTATAAAATAGTGAGGAAAGGCTTTAAAACCGGATACATCGTTTGTGTAGCTTTGATCCTGACCGGTGCATTGGGAAATATTATCGACAGTGTATTCTATGGCGTCATTTTCAATGAAAGCACTCATTCGCAGATTGCGAGTTTCATGCCCGAAGGCGGAGGATATTCTACCTGGTTTTACGGTAAAGTGGTGGATATGTTCTATTTTCCGATAATAGATACAAACTGGCCCACATGGATGCCGTTTGTAGGCGGAGAACATTTTATATTCTTCAGTCCGATCTTTAATTTTGCCGATGCTGCTATCAGTTGTGGTATCATTGCTTTGCTGCTCTTTTATAGTAAATATCTGAATGAATCCTATCATTCGTTGGATAAAGATAAAAAGGAAGAAAGTGCGAATCATGAATAATAAATTTCGGTTTCATCTGTGTCTTGTCTGCATGCTTGCTTTTGCAGTGGCCGGGTGTAAAGTGAAAAGGCCCAGTGATGTCATCTCTGAATCGAAGATGGAGAATCTGCTGTATGATTATCATCTGGCAAAATCCATGGGAGACAACCTGCCTTATAGTGAAAACTATAAGAAAGCGCTGTATGTGGATGCCGTTTTTAAGAAATACGGGACTACACAGGCTGCATTCGACTCGTCTATGGTGTGGTACACACGTAACACAGAAGTGCTATCGAAAATTTATGATAAGGTAAGAAAGCGTTTGAAAGACGAACAGGAACTTGTCGGCGACCTGATAGCCAAACGTGACAAGAAGCCGAAAATGACTAAGCAAGGTGACAGCATTGATGTCTGGCCATGGCAGCGCATGGTACGTATGACCGGTGAAATGATGAATAATCAGTATGTATTCACTTTGCCGACCGATTCTAATTATAAAGACCGGGATACTTTGGTGTGGGAAGTGCGATATCATTTCCTCGAACCGATGCTTGCCGATTCTTTGAGATTTGTTACCATGGCGATGCAGGTGATATACGAAAAAGATACAATCAACCGTTGGGAGACTGTGACCGAGCCGGGTATTCAGCAGATACGTCTTTTTGCCGATACATTGGGACAGATGAAGGAGATAAGAGGTTTTATTTATTATCCGGTGGAAAATCAGCAGAAGGCGGGGGCATTGTTGGCCGATCGTTTTTCGATGACTCGTTATCATTGTACGGATACGCTTGCTTTTGCTGTTCGTGATTCCTTGAATAAGATAGAAGCTTTGCGGGTGGATTCTTTGAAAAAACTTGCTGATAAGGAAAAAGTTGATTCGCTACAGAAAGTGGTAGAAGAAAATAAAGAAGATGCACAACGTCTGACGCCGGAAGAAATGAACCGTCGCCGTACGGGAACCCAGCGTGAGAAGAAGCCGGAGCAGATTGAAGTAGAGCGGCATATCCAGCAGGAAAGGATAGAGCAGAGAAGAGAACGGCAGATGAACCAGCGTAAGCAGCAACAGCAAAGACGTCAAACCCGTTAGGCATTATGAAACGATTTGCATCGCATTATTTACTGATACCTGATGTGGGATTTATGAAACAGCAGGTGGTAGAGATTAATGACGAAGGAATTGCGCAAGGTATATTCCCATTGACTGAAGAAATAGAGTCGGTTGAATGGATGCCGGGAGTTATCGTACTGCTTTCTGCACGTCAGATGGAAGAAATAAAAAACACTGGGATGATTTTAAAAAACATCCCAGTGTTTCAATCTAATCTTCCCATTGTTTCCAATCAATCCTCTCAATATTCAAGTGAGCTTCTAAATGCATCCAAAAGGAGAGGAGAAGCCTTGCTTCCTTATTTGTTCTATCCCTTTGATTTTATTTCCATGCATCCTGTCGACGGAACTCGGCACAGATTACTGCGGTAGCGATGGCTACATTGAGTGATTCGGAAGTTTCCTGCCCCTGCGGATAATTGGGAATATAAAGTTTTCTATTGATTAGCGTTTCCACCTCTTTTCCTATTCCGTTTCCTTCATTTCCCATAACGATCAATCCGGTGGCGGATAATGGCTGCTCGTACATGTTTTTTCCATCCAGGAAAGTACCGAATACCGGAGCATCTCCAAGTGAACGGATAAAATCGGGAAGAGAAGTATAATGCACCTTTACCCGCGCGATTCCACCCATGGTGGCTTGTACGGTTTTGGGGTTATATACATCTACCGTATTTTGTGAACAGATAATATGCTCGATACCGAACCAATCGGCCAATCGGATGATAGTCCCCAAATTTCCGGGATCCTGAACGTCGTCCAGTGCCAGGCAAAGGGGCTGGTGTACAACGACCGGATATAAAGTATAGTGGGGCTGGTCAAAAACAGCGCGTACCTGATGGGGAGTTTTCAGCAAACTGGCTCGTGAGAGTTCTTCCTGTGAAACTTCTGCGATTTCACCTGCATGAATATCCGGATGCTTTTGAAGCCATACGGAAGTGGCGGCCAAAAAACGACAAGGAAAATGTTCAAGTAAATCGCCTGTCAGCTTGGGGCCTTCGGCAAGAAATACCCGTTCTTCTCTACGTATTTTCTTCTGTTCCAGCGAGTGGATATACTTTATTTTGTTTTTACTTAATGATGCCATATATTTGATATTCTTTTGCAAAGCTATAAAGATATTTCCAATCTATCCTTACTTTCCCCTCTTTTTCTTAATTTATTTTCCCCATCGGAAAATATAATTTATCTTTGTAATCGCATTTTTTGTGCTATCGATGTAGAAACCGTATGAGGAGAAATTTTCTTTTTTTGATAACTTCCGCTGCTGTCCTGTCACTTGCTTCGTGCACTGCCACTAAGTTTGTGCCGGATGGTTCTTATTTGTTGGATGAAGTCAAGATTCGTACGGATCAGAAGAATATCCGCCCTTCTTCCTTGCGCATGTATGTGCGCCAGAATCCTAATGCCAAGTGGTTTAGTTTGATAAAGACACAACTATATGTTTATAATCTTTCGGGGCGTGATTCTACCAAATGGGGGAATAAGTTTTTGAGAAGGATAGGGGATGCTCCTGTGATATATAGTGAGGAAGAAGCGCTACGTTCAGAGGAGGAAATCACGAAGGCTGTACATAATATGGGATATATGGCAGCAACAGTGACGCGTTCGACGAAGATAAAAAAGAAAAAGATAAAGTTGTATTATGACGTGACGGCAGGAAGCCCATACGTTGTCCGGTCTATTAAATATGATATACCCGATCCAAAGATAGCCAGTATCCTGAAACAGGATTCTGCCAGGAATTTGCTGAAAGAAGGGATGTATTTTGATGTCAATGTATTGGATGCAGACAGGCAGCGTATCACGGACAGGTTACTGCGGAACGGTTACTATAAATTTAATAAGGATTATATCGGCTATACCGCTGATACGGCCCGTAATACATATAATGTGGATTTAATCCAACATTTGCAACCCTATAAAGTTCATGCAAGCGATTCTGCCAGAGCACATCGGCAATACAGGATAAACAAGATTAATTTTATTACGGATTATGATGTGTTGCAGTCATCTGCAATGAGTAGTGTGGAAATCAATGACTCTGTTCATTATAAAGGCTATCCGATTTACTATAAAGACAAACTTTACTTGCGTCCCAAAGTGCTGACGGATAATCTTCGTTTCAGTTCCGGGGACTTGTATAATGAACGGGATGTGCAGCAGACGTATTCCAATTTTGGGCGTTTGTCTGCCTTGAAATATACAAATATCCGCTTTGTTGAAACACAGATCGGCGATTCGACAAAACTCGATTGTTACGTGATGTTGACTAAGAGTAAGCATAAATCCGTAGCTTTCGAGGTGGAAGGGACAAACTCTGCCGGAGACTTGGGGGCGGCAGCTTCCGTTTCTTTTCAGAACCGGAATCTTTTTCGGGGTTCGGAGACTTTTATGATAAAATTCCGTGGTGCTTATGAAGTAATTTCCGGACTTCAAGCTGGTTATTCGAATAATAACTATACGGAATATGGGGTGGAGACAAGCATTAATTTTCCTAACTTCCTGTTTCCATTTCTTTCATCGGACTTTAAACGGAAAATCCGGGCTACTACGGAGTTCGGATTGCAGTATAATTATCAGTTGCGACCAGAATTTTTGCGTACGATGGCTTCCGCTAATTGGAGCTATAAGTGGACTCAGCGTCAGCGGATACAACACCGCATCGACTTGATTAATATCGGTTTTCTCTATTTGCCGCGTATATCCGACAAATTCAGAGAGGATTATATAAATAAGGGGCAGAATCAGGTTTTCCAGTATAATTATCAGAACCGCTTGATTATAAATATGGGATATAGCTATAATTATAACAGTGTGGGCGGGTCAATAGTTAATAATACAATCGCTGCCAATTCATATTCTATCCGTTTTAATTTCGAATCTGCAGGAAATGTAATGTATGCTTTGTCGAAGGCTACCGGTATTCGAAAGAATGGTAATGGTGAGTATGCAATTTTGGGTATTCCTTATGCACAATATCTAAAGGGGGAATTTGATTTTGCTAAAAATATAAGGATTGACCGTCGTAATTCATTTGCGTTTCATGCAGGTATAGGCATTGCTGTTCCTTATGGAAATGCGAAAACAATTCCGTTTGAGAAACAATATTTCTCGGGTGGAGCCAATAGTGTTCGTGGTTGGTCTGTACGTGATTTGGGGCCTGGCTCTTTTGCCGGAAATGGGAATCTGCTGGATCAATCCGGTGATATTAAGTTGGATGCCAGTATTGAATATCGGAGTAAATTGTTCTGGAAGTTCCAGGGAGCGGTATTTGTTGATGCAGGCAATATTTGGACAATCAGGAATTACGCGAATCAGCCGGGTGGCGTATTCGAATTTGATAAGTTCTATAAGCAGATAGCAGTGGCTTATGGATTAGGGTTACGGCTTGATTTGGATTTCTTCATCCTTCGTTTTGACGGTGGTATGAAAGCGGTTAATCCGGCCTTCCAAACAAAAAAAGAGCATTTTCCTATTATTCATCCTAAGTTTAGTCGTGATTTTGCTTTCCATTTTGCAGTGGGATATCCTTTCTGATTAGCCATTTATTGTATTCTCTTACCAGTTCGAGCGTATCTTGCAGGGCGTTTATCTGTTTCATTTCCCCATTTATTGGATTGATAATCAATGCATTCTTTATTTGGCAAACAACTGTTGCTCTCTCGGAGTTGGCATCTATTTCACTTGAGACAATTGAAACTTTAGCGGCTCCTTGTGCCTTTAACCGGTCTAGGTGAGTTTGGCGGACATTAGATGCCAAAAAGCTAAGGTAGGACAGGGAAGAAGGAGTACTCCATTCTTTGGCAACCGGATAATTGAAATTATAAAATGCTTCACAAAAATCTATGGCTGTTTGCTCAATTTGGTTTTGCGGGGTTTGTTGCTGGCATGAAAAACATGTGAATAATAAGGCTGAAAGGATTAATATGTGTAGCTTGTTCATAGGATAAAGAAATTTGTAATCGGGAATGATAATGAAAAAAGGAGATGAAACTCACCTGAATAGGTTCCATCTCCTTCATATTTGTTTTCTTTTGATTATTAACGGGCTGCAAACATAAGGTTGCTTGTTGTAGCCTGACGGGCTGCCATCATACCTTGGGCATCCAGTGTAACATTCATCTTTTCGCCGTTTGGTAAGAACAGATCGGCTGTACCGTCATTGTTCATCTTGATCAATTCTGTGCTTTCACCGTTTGCTACAACATTCCAAGTATTGGCTTCTTTGTTGTAAATCAGATCCATGGAAGCAGTTTCACCTTCTTTAGTGATAGAATAACCATTCTCAAGCGTTTTTACCATGTAGTTGCCGTTTTCTCCTTTTACTTTCTTCACGTCACCTACATTAGCCATCGGATTGGAGCCACTCCAGAATTCGATAGAGTTGATAACTAAAGCATCAGCCAGATAAGCTACTCCATAAACCGGAATAATGTTGAAAGCCAAAAATACAAGTTCATTTACAAATTTGTTTCCAACAGACTGGTTCCAGGAAGATAAACGGTTGAATAAACCAAATGAACCTACACAAGAACTGAATAATAGGCTGCCGCTAAGTACTACTGCGACTAAAGACAGTTTCCCTCTTTTCATGTCAAAAATGTTTTTGATTAATAAAAAATGTTTATATATTCTCTTTTAAATGTATGCAAATATAATATTTTTTAATTAATCAACGTTATTATTTCTATTTTTTGTATGATTTAGATTTTCGCCGTTGCAATTCGTAGCCGATTATATGGTCAATTGAGAATTTGCCGGGGCCGGCAATATACATGACAATAAATACGACTAAGTAGATGAAAGCCATCTCTTTAACTGCAAACGCATCATTGGCGTGAACTATAAAGAATGCTACAATCATAGTGAAAATCATTGGAATCATTGCTAGCCGGTACAGGAAGCCGACGATAAATGCCATTGAGCACACAAGTTCGCCAAAAATAGCTAATCCGAGAGAGATAGGACTTCCTATTCCCAACGGATCGGGAAAGGCTGTCGACAGCTCCTGAAAATTACTCCATTTTTGTATACCGTGGTTCATTAATAATATTCCGAAGATAATTCGGACTGCCAATAAAAGCAAAGAAGCTTTTGTCGTATTGGGCTTTGTCGGAAATAAAAGATTATAAATCATAAGTTGTTCTATTTTTTAGTTCATCTCTATTTATATAAACATAAAAAATCTTGATTTTGTTCTTTGGAGATTATAAAAATGGATATGTTTGATATTGAAAAGAAACAAGTAACCTTGTTCGTGAATAAATAAACTTTGTATCTTTGTCGAAAAATATAAAAGATATATGGCACAACATACTTATGACAATGATTCTGTCCAGGAGTTGCTGGACTGGGCAAAAAAGATGATTGAAACTAAAAATTATCCGACTGAAAAATATCAACTTAATAAGTGTACTACAATTATTGATGGTAAACAGTATCTGGAGTCTTTGGTGGCGATGATTGCCAGAAACTGGGAAAATTCAACATTCCATCCGATTATTGACCAATTATGGGAGTTTCGGGAGAAATGGGAGAATAAAGAAGCATAACAGAAGCCAGGAATGGCATTGCTTATAAATATATGTGCACTCTAATCACGCTTGATGAGAGTGCACAATTTTCAAAATAAACATATAATACTCGTGACTTTAATAAGGGCACGAGAAATAAGGGTGTGCAAATATACACCGAATAGTCGCAAAAATCGACTGTTTAGTCACATTTTTAATCTAAATAGGCAAAATTTACATTTGTTTGAGCGCCTAAAAGAGCAGCCATCTTTTTTTCTTTTTCAGAGATGGTTTTTCCTCTTCTCCATTTTGGCTGTATATATCTGCGAATGTCTTTTTCTCTTTTATCATTTCATAGATAACTCCCCAGTCCGGCAATCCGCCCAGGTTACGGTCGTCTATAAACATGTCGGCTTTCAACTTCCGTGAGAAGCCCTGGTGGTCTTTTTGCTCTTCAGGATAATCCTTATTGACGGCATAAAACTCCAAGCCTCTGGCTTTGCACCATTCGACAGCTTCATCCAGAAGTGAACCTTCGCGCACACTCCACAATATCAAACGGTGCTTTTCTTGTTGCAATAACTTCAGCGTATCAACTGCAAATGGAATTTCCTCACCAATACGCGGGTAACGATGTTCTACAATCGTTCCGTCAAAATCAACAGCTATAATCATAGTTCTTTTTTAATACCTAATTTTAGACAAAGATACGGACAGTAAGCCAAAAAAACGTATCTTTGCTCCAAATTAACATTTTAATAAAAAATTATCACTACATGAACAATTCCCCTCAGCGTGCTGCCAAAGGTTTTACAAGAGCATTTTGGGTCAGTAACACAGTCGAACTGTTTGAACGTATGGCGTATTATGCCGTTTTTATCGTTCTCACTATTTATCTATCCTCTATTTTAGGTTTTAATGATTTTGAAGCAAGTATGATTTCCGGTTTATTTTCCGGTGGATTATATCTGCTTCCTATTTTTTCCGGTGCTTATGCCGACAAAATCGGTTTTCGGAAATCAATGATTATAGCATTTTCCTTATTATCTATCGGATATTTAGGGTTAGGAGTCTTGCCTACTTTATTAGAAGCGGCCGGACTGGTGAATTATGGTGCAACGACACAGTTTAGTGGCTTGCCCGATAGCAGTTCCCGTTGGCTGATTGTGCCTGTCTTGTTTATTCTTATGGTAGGCGGTTCTTTCA
>ERZ779623.236-NODE-236-length-25299-cov-6.465536_pt1 | contig 25299 bp, 16 predicted proteins | sample MGYA00514189_ERZ779623 | MGnify/ENA primary metagenome ERZ779623 (study PRJEB29562, sample SAMEA4376712) | mouse gut metagenome | isolation source: Cecum | study: EMG produced TPA metagenomics assembly of the A DSS colitis mouse model was used to assess the... | reverse complement strand
CTATTTGTTGATAATCAGGTTGGTATATTGTTTTTATAGAATTCGTTTTTATTTTCTTTCTATCTTGAAGTCTTCTTCTTTAATACTCATGTTTTACTTATATTGTTTATATAAATTAATGATCGAGAACCCATGGAGAGTATAGGGCTATTGCAATGCGAGAAAAACGGAATAGTAATAATTACTTATATTTAGACTTTAACATACTCGGTTTTTCAAAAAAAATATGCCTATAGGTGGCAGTTGGCAGTATGGCAGTAACTATGGAAGTGACTGTCCTTTATATATGTATGATATAGAGTGAGTTATGGCGTATCTGCTTGTTGGTGTACTGCCAAATGTATCATCTGTTACTGCCACTCGAAATGTTAATCTGAAAATCCTTGTATGGTAATTATTGCTTATGCTCCTTCGGACGTTATAGAGCTATCGTAAAAAAGGTCTCCGATACTCTTCGAATAGCGCTTATTGAGTCTCATTCTATAAAATGAGACTCAATAAGTTATCTGTGTAATTTTTTGATAATGAGGAATATAATTAAAAATTAGTCTGTCTTGATGCGTTGAGATTGATATGCTCTGTTTTCCGGCTGTTATATCCGGAATCCCATCTATATTTGCACCGTGATTAAAACCGAAAAAGATAGTATTATGGAGACAACGACCCACACTTCCGACAGTATCATCACCCGTTCTTATGAAGAATATTATCAGGTGATTCTTACCTATATTACTTATCGTATCACTCATCGTTACGAAGCTGAGGATCTGACCCAAGATGTATTTGTGCGTCTGCTGGACTACAAACAGATGCTTCGTCCGGATACAGTGAAATATTTCCTGTTCACTATTGCCCGTAATATCGTGACCGACTATATCCGCCGCTATTATAAGAAGCAGGAGATAGACAGTTATATCTATGATACGATATCTACCTCAACCAATGAAACCGAAGAAAAAATTATCGGTGATGATTTAATGACAATGGAACGGACACGTCTGGCTGCCATGCCCGAACAGCGTCGGTTAGTTTATACATTGAACCGCTTCGAAAATAAAACCTCTCCGGAAATCGCCGATGAACTCAACTTGAGCCGCAGGACGGTAGAAAACCACTTGTTCCTCGGGCGTCGTGAAATGCGCGAATTCTTTCGGAATTGTATATAATCTTATTTCATTAATAAATAACCCTTTGTGCTTATGGAAAAGGAACCGAAATCTACAAGGAGACATCTATGTGTCCCCATTTATTTTAGAGAACAAAAATTTAATATTATTTTTAAACCTCAAATTTAATTGTATGAATAATATCTTAAAAAGCTCATCAAAGAAAGTAGTATTTCCGCTGATGATGGCTTCCGCCTTGTGGGCAGGTATTCCTCAGACGGCGTATGCAGACGCTCTGGAAATACAGACAGTCATGCAGGCTATTACTGTGAAAGGAACGGTACTGGATGCCAATGGTGAACCTGTGATTGGAGCAAGTGTGCTGATGAAAGGCACAACTACAGGTACGATTACGGATATTGACGGTAATTTTACGCTGTCTAATGTGAATCCGGGTATATTGGTAGTGTCCTACATCGGATATAAGACGCAAGAGATTCAGGCGAAAGGTGGCGCTCCGGTAAAGATTGTACTGAAAGAAGACTCGGAAGTGCTTGAAGAAGTAGTGGTCGTCGGATACGGTACGCAGAAAAAAGCGACAATGACAGGTTCCGTTACAGTAGTGAATGATAAAATGCTGGAAAGCAAAGGTACAATGTCCAGTCCCGTACAGGCGTTGCAAGGACAGGTTCCGGGAGTTATCATTACCCGTAGTTCTACTGCTCCGGGCGATGAAAGCTGGAATATGAGTTTGCGTGGTGCTGTTTCTAAAAACACGACAGCTCCGTTGGTAATTATTGACGGTGTGGAATACGAAAGTGTAAACGAACTTCGTTTGCTGAATCCTTCGGATATTGAATCCATGAACTTCTTGAAAGACGCCTCTGCTTCTATTTATGGTAGCAAGGCCGCCGGTGGTGTAATATTGGTGACTACTAAAAAGGCTAAGGAAGGTAAGGTGCAAGTAGAATACAGTGGCTCGGTGACGGCAAAGTTTATCGGCCTGTCTCCTGACCTGATGAGTCTGGGAGAATGGGCTTCTGCTTTGGTAGAGGCGCGTACTAATGATGGTTATAATGATGACGATATCTGGATGCGGTACGCAAAGATGGCTTTAGCTTACAAAAACCAATATATAAATCTGGACAACACTACCAATCCGTTTAATGGATTTACCGATGTGGCAGATTTTGTATTCTTTGATACGGATTGGCAAGATATCATGTGGGGAACAGCAGCTTCAACGCAACATGAACTGGCTGTTTCCGGTGGTTCAGATGCATCCAGATATCGTCTTTCTTTAGGATATATGTTTGATGATAGTAACTTGAAATGGGGAAATAACAATAACAATCGTTATAACCTGCGTCTGACCAATAGTTTTAAGTTGTCGAGCAGGGCATCTATTGAGTCGGTGATTGCTTATAACCGCCAGGATCAGGTAGCCCCAACCCAGATTGGTTCTGCTCTGTCCACGGGTGTGCAACAGCCGGGCTTCCCTTCAGCAACAGCGGATGGAAAACCTTATGCTTGGGGTACGTGGGGTGGCCCTAACTGGTTTTGCGAACTAGGAGGTGATAATAAACTGAAAGTATCGGCTATTAATATCAGCGAGACTTTTAATTATTCGATAATGAAAGACCTGAAGTTTTCTGTTACAGCCGGATATAATACATCTACCGCGACTCGTGATACTCAGAAAAAATCTATAGACTGGTATAATTATGCCGGCGACCGTGTGGTTCGTACTTCTCCGACAGAAGCTGAAAGCTCATATACAAAGTCAAATTCACGGACAGATTTCTACTCTGTTTCAGGACATCTTGACTGGTCGCACCTGTTTGCAGATGTACATGATGTGAAAGTGATGGTCGGCTCTCAGTATAATATGAAAGAATATGAATACACTTATATTCGTTCAATGGGTATTTTACCTTCTTTGGAGATTCCGAATAGTCAGGACGGACTGATTTATTTAACGAGTGACGATAAAAAGACAAGTTCTTCCAAATGGCAGGAAGCTGTCATGTCTTATTTCGGACGTGCCAATTATAATTATCGTTCCAGATACATGTTGGAAGGCCAGTTCCGTTACGACGGCTCTTCCAAGTTCCAGCCTGAAAACCGTTGGGTATTCTATTGGGGTGTTTCCGGCGGATGGCGTATCTCTGAAGAATCCTTCATAAAAAAAATGGACTTCATTGATGAACTAAAATTAAGGGCTTCTTATGGTAGTGTTGGTAACCAGGCGGGCGTAGACCGTTATGACGGTACGCAATTGTATAACTTTAAAGCAACGCAAGGAGCCTTACTGGGTAATGGAAAAGTATCTTATGTAAATACAAACGAGAAATTACCAAGCCTTGACCGTACTTGGGAGCGTATTCATAATTATAATATCGGACTTGATTTCGGTTTCTTCCGCAATCGTTTGACGGGTACGGCCGAACTGTTCTGGAAGAAAAGTGATAATATGCTGATTGATGTGATTTATCCGGGCATATTGGGTGATAAAGCACCTACGGCAAACAAGGGTAAATTTAAGGCTCGTGGTTGGGAAGGTATGATTAACTGGTCTGATAAGATTGGCAGGGTGAATTATCACGTAGGCGGTACATTCACTTACGCCACCAATGAACTGGTAGATAATGGTGGTAGTGGCGTTATTCAGGCAGGGGTACGTTCTGACCGTGAAGGATATCCGCTGAACTCTGTATTCGGACTCCGTTATTGTGGTAAGATACAGACAGAAGAACAATTGCAGAAATATGTAAATAAGTATAAGAACAACAGTTCTGTCGGCACATTAACCAACCTGCGTTTAGGTGACAATATGTTTGAAGATGTGAATAAGGACGGCAAACTGAATGAAGAAGACCTTGTATATTTAGGTACGGATGATCCGAAGATGCAGTTCTCGTTCAACGCAGGAGTCGAATGGAACGGATTCGATCTCTCTATTGTGTTCCAGGGAGCGGGCAAACGTACCGTATGGCGCGATAAGAGCACATGGAGAATTCCGATGCGTACGGCTTACCAGAATGGAAGCAATCAGTTCATCGGAAAGACGTGGACTCCGGAAAATACCGGCGCTTATTATCCGTCGCTGACTAATGTGAGTGAAATAAACAACTATAACTATCAGTGTTCCTCGTGGGCGGTAGAAGACGGTTCTTATCTCCGTCTGAAGAATGTGACATTGGGATATACATTGCCTTCTACTTTGCTGAACAAGACAAAAGTGCTCTCTAAAGCTCGTGTCTACGTATCGGGAGCCGACCTTTGGGAACACAGTAATATCAACGACGGTTGGGATCCGGAAGCCAGTCGCACTGTGGACGATGCAAAGCGTTATCCGTTCTTACGTACAGTGACTTTTGGATTAAACTTAACCTTTTAATTGAGACGAATTATGAAATATACATTAAAAGCTATTTTGATACTGGCATTGGGATGCCTTACTTATTCATGTCTTGATTTGGATCCGAAAGACCAGATTGCAGATGGTAACTATTGGGGAGAGGCATCTGATTTCAAATTATTTGCCAATCAGTTTTATGGTTGGACGCGCGACTTCTCGAACAGTGTCTATGATGCGCCCCATTCAGACAAACGTTCGGACTTGATTATGGATAAAAGTGGAACGAATGTTTATAGTAATGGGACAAACTCCATTCCGGCAGGCGATAATAACTATACGGACAACTACAACCGTATCCGCCGTACTAATATTCTCTTGCAGAAAGCTGAAACTTACAGTAACCAAAGTGATATTGCTCAATACATAGGCGAAGCAAAATTCTTCCGCGCTTACTGTTATTTTGAACTGTTGCAGCTCTATGGCGATGTCATAATAACAAAAACTCCACTGGATGTTACTGATTCCGAAATGAGTGCTGCCCGTAATGACCGTGGAGAAGTTGCCGATCTGATGATTCAGGATTTGAAGGATGCTGCCGGATTGTTGCCGCTTACTTCTGCGGTAGAAAATGGTAGAGTTGGAAGCGAAGGTGCTTGGGCATTCTTGTCAAGGGTTGCTCTTTATGAAGGTACATGGCAGAAATTCCGCGGCAATGAGGCACGTGGTAAAGAATTGCTGGATATTGCTGCAAAAGCTGCCAAAGAAGTGATAAACAGCAAGAAGTTCTCTTTGTACACTCCGGCTGTGTTGGGGGATAGCGCTCAGAAATACATGTTTATTCTGGAAGATGTGAAATCCAACCCTGCAGGACTCCTGAAGGCTTCTAATACAGAATATATTTTCTCCCGCCGTCATGACGAAACATTGAACCCGATAGGCAAGAATATTACAAAAGAATGTCTTGCTAATGCACAACTGATTTCTCAAAAGTTTGCGGCGATGTATCTTTGCCAGGATGGGCTTCCTATTGAAAAATCGTCTTTATACTTGTTCAAGACAGATGGAAAGATTGCCCATGAGTATTTGAACCGTGATAACCGTATGCTTTACACTTTGTGTGTTCCCGGTGCTTATTATTGGAGTAATGAAAATTCTCGTGTCAATTGGACTAATGATGCTGTGGATAGAGCTTCGGCTTCCATCAAAGGGTATTCTCCTGCAAGCGGCAGTGGGTACGCTAATCAGAAGTGGGCGGCAGAACGAAATGTGAAATCAGAAAATGAAGGCTATGATTATCCGATTATTCGTTATGCAGAAGTGCTGTTAAACTATGCGGAAGCAGTCTTTGAGCGTGATGATGCCATTTCGGACGAAGATTTAAATATATCTCTGAATTTGGTGCGTAACCGTATCAATGCGAAAATGCCGAAACTGAGTAATAGCTTTGTTACGACAAACGGACTGAGTATGCGTGATGAAATTCGTCGCGAACGTACAGTAGAATTGTTTAACGAAGGTTTCCGTATCGACGACCTGAAACGATGGAAAACTGCAGAAACAGAAATGCCAAAGGATTTTTTGGGTATCAAGTGGAAGGGTACGGAGTACGAAACCAAATGGCCGAATGTCTCTTACGCCAAAAACAGCGAAGGTTATATTATACTGGAAACCGGACGTAAATGGGAAAGCAAACATTATCTCTATCCGTTGCCGACAGACCAGTTGCAGTTGAACCCGAACTTAAAGCAAAACCCGGGTTGGGGAGAATAACCGTTCCTTTCATTCATTAAATTATAATTAGGTATGAAAAATAGAAAATCGATATATAAGAACTTGCAAGGTGTGTCAATGGGAATTGTGGCTGCCTGTCTGGCTTTAACTGCATGCGACAAGGATAAAGAATTTACACCTGCCATGCCTGAAGCAAAATTGATAAATTCCATTACGTTTGATGTCAGTCCAATATTGCCGTTGGCTATTGATATGGATTCTACTATTGTTTATAAAGTTGAGGCCCCGGATGATTTGGAAGATCGGACTATTCTTTGGAGATCTACGAATGAAGCTGTGGCGCGTGTGTCGCAGGACGGTACAATTACCGGTGTCTCAGAAGGTACGGCCGTGATTAGTGCTACTCCTTCTATCGGTTTTGGAGCTGAGGCTACAGTGGCAGTAAATGTTATTCCTCAGATAATAAAAGCCGAAAGTGTGACACTTGTTAATCCACGTGAGGGAGAAGTGATTTACGAAACGGATCGTTTGCAGTTTGCTGCTGACATATTACCAGCCAATCATACATATTCTTATTTGACATGGAGCAGTACTGATGAAAATGTGGCTACTGTTTCGCAAAATGGATTAGTGACTTGCCAGAAAGCCGGAACGGCAAAAATCCTGGCTTATACGCACGACTATAGCAAGGTGTTTGGTTCGTATGATTTGACTGTAGTGAAATATATTCCGGTAGAGAATGTTGAGATCAAATCCTATACCGAACCTGTCTGCGTTTCTTTGGGGGACATCAATTTGGATGTCGTTTATACACCAGCTAACGCAACTTTAGGTTCTGTTGACTGGGCATCTAGTAATGAAGATGTAGCTACTGTGGATTTGGGTGTGGTTACTCCGAAGGGATTCGGTACAACTGAGATTACTGCTACTTGTCAGGCAACAGGCGTGAAATCTACCACTACTATCACGGTTGTAAGTGGCTGGTGGATTTGGGACGGTCGGAATGAATTTAAGAATTGGGGACTGGGGCAAGCATATTCAAGCATCGCTATTGAAGATGGGAAAATGGTTGTCACCGCCGGTGCACAAAATGCAACAATGAAACGTGCCGACTTGAAATATACCGCTGTACCCGTTACTATGGACTTTGGACAATATCCTGTTATTGCATTGCGTACCACTCTGCCGAGTGGCGGGAAAGGCTCCGGAAAAGGAGGGGAATATACATTGGATTTAGTGACAAGTGCCGGAAACGTAAGTGGTAAAAAGTGTAATACGGGGGTAATACTGGATGATGGCACACACATGTTGTATTATGATGTGGCTCAATTAAATCCTGGCGTTGCTGCGGCAGGCGCAGTAACTGCTAATACTTTTCAAGTGAAAATAGCTGATATAATGAATGAAAACTTGCCAACTAGTAAATATACAGTTTACTGGATTCGCACTTTCAAGAGTCTGGATGAAGCTAAAGCTTTTGCCGAAGCAGAAGTGGCGGCAGGCAAGTAATTGAATAATAACCATTAATGAAGACAGTATGAAAAAGAATATGATATTTGCATTAGGATTTTTATTGGCAACAGGCTTTTCAGCCTGTTCCAGTGAAATCGAAGATGGAACAACCGATATAGACAGCTGGCCAATGCCCTATATTGAGGTCGACGGGCGTTATACTTACCAACATCCGTGTGCTATGTACAATGATGCAGATTTTGCTCGTGTAAAGACTATGTTGGATGACGGTACGGCTCCACAGGCTGTAAAAGATGAATTTGAGAAATTGAAGAACAGTGCCTATGCTTTGCCAAGTTATGTAGCAGACCCCACCGAATGGATTGTGCGTGGTGATCCTACTGGTACGGGAGTGGATAGGGAAAACTATGATAAAGCTATGCGCGACGCGGCTGCTGCCTATCAATTGGCTATGTTGTGGAAGCTGACGGGAAATATAGAATATGCTAATGCTTCTATCAAGGTAATGAATGCCTGGGCGGATAAGTGTAAAGGAATTACATCTAATGATGCTAATCAAGTGTTGGCAGCCGGTGTGCAGGGATACACCTTTGCCAATGCTGCTGAAATTATGCAAACTTGTGATAAGTGGGCGGATAATGATAAGGCAGATTTTAAGAAGTGGATGATGGATGTATTTGCCGCCAAGAATCTTGACTTCTTGAAGAATCATGCCGGACAGTGTAACGACCACTATTGGGCTAACTGGGATTTGGTGAGTCTGGCTTCTTATTTGGCTATTGGCATCTTAAACGAAAAAGATGATATGGTGAACTATGTAGTGAACTATTTTTATAATGGGGTAGGAAATGGTTATATTGGAAAATTGATTCAAGGTACATTTACAGATCCGTTGGGAAGCGGTGAAGGAATTGCGCAGAATCAGGAAAGTGGTCGTGACCAAGGACATGCCATGATGTCTGTTGCAGTAACGGCAAATCTTTGCCAGATGGCTTATACTTTCTATTTAGGCAATAAATCAGTGCCGCAACTTGATTTCTTTGCAGCTAATGACAACGTTGTCATGAAGATGGGTGAATACACGGCGCTTTTTAATTTGCGTAACGGTTCCGACCAAATGAATACGACCGGTGCGTGGTTACTGGCAAAAGACCAAATGCCTTTTAATACGTATAAATATTGTGTTGACTGCTCATGTTCCAATAAAAGCCACGGTGTCACCCATACATCTGTTGCCGATGATACAGGGCGAGGAAGCCTTCGTCCGGGATGGGAGATTCTATACAATCACTACGCTAAAGTGAAGAATTTGGGTAGCGGTTATAAATATGCCAAGCAGGCCGCCGACAAGATGCGTCCCGAGTGCGGTGCCGACGGAACGAGCCGTTATGGCACTAATAGTGGAGCGTTTGACCAGCTAGGCTGGGGAACACTGATGATGTATCGTGAATAACCGGAAAGTTTTGGAAAAAATAGTTTATGGGGGGATTAGGCGCTTGCCTATTCCCTCTTTTCATATCATAAACAAATATGGCTGGGTGGAATCGGATTGCCTTGTTATATCCCGGGAAACAACCTTGTTTCCGAAAAAGCAAGATACATCTTCATGAAAAATATATAGTTTTGCCACAAGCATTGTGTTTTACTTAATTTTATATCGTATGAACAAGAAACTATTAATGTATTTGTTTGGGGTAATGATATGCTTTATGGCTGCTTGCTCCGATAATGAAGATGAACAACCGAAGCCACAGGAACAACCCAAGGAAACGCCGGAAGTGATAATAGAAATAGTAGAGACTCTGGAAGAGACAGTGCCTCAGGCTAGTGACTTTGTTGAAGTGTTGAAGAAGGCCGATCTGACAGGAGTGACTGCTGAGAAAATCACTGTATTTGCCGTCAGGAATGAACTTGCTGACACAAGGGCGAAAGCAAGACTGGATACTGTGTCTGTGAAACGTCACATTGTTGTCGGTACTTATAAAAAAGAAGAGTTGACGGACGGGCAGGAACTGACGAGTGTGAGCGGTGAGAAATTATTAGTTTCCAAAGCAGGCGACGAAATTTCAATAAATGGTGTGGTGGTAGCGGGAGAACCGGTACAGGCAGGTGATAGTTATATCTATGTGGTTCCCAAGTTGATACCGGCACGTGAAACCGGCTCGTCCGAACCGATATTGCATCGTACCACATTTAAGGTCATGAAGTTGACAGGAGATGATTACGGCAATTGTATACCATTAGAAGGAGTTGTTGTAAAAGCCTTGAATAGTACCAGGGATTCTTTGGAACGTAATGTAACGAATAGTTTGGGTGAAATCACAATCAGTCACGCTTCCGATACCATTTTCTATCAATTATATAGAGCCGGTTATCAAACGTACGTTGACTGGAATGTCGATGGTAAGATTGACGGGAACGAACAGATACCGGAAGGGGGACTGAATATGGTTATCTATACAGATACCGGAAATAAGACAGAATACTGCTTCATGAAAGAGCAGGCGGATGATGAAATGCCATTAGACAAGGCAAAGGAACAGTGGCAGTCTTGCATTAAGAATTTTTATGACCAGAACCGTATTCTTAATCAAAGGCTGTGTTACGGATATGGCAATTTTTCGTATCGCAATGATATTGATTCGTGTTCTTATGAATATTGGAGAACGGCTTATAAGGCAATAGATTTAGGTGCGGGCTTGCAGAAGAAAGGTACAGATACAGATGCTTCCTGGAAGGACTTCTTTAATTCGGTACAAATTGACATGAGTCTGATTTATGCGGATGTACTGGGATTTTATAATCAGGTTGCGGTATGGGATGCCGGAAATGATAAGTTTGTATGTACGACGGATGCCTTGACCAATTCTTTGAATGAAGCGGTACAACATCTTCCGGAACAACAGAAGGGAGCTGCTTATGCGATAGCCGCAAGGGTTTACCTGAGCCAGAAAAGATATCAAGAGGCGTATGAATATTGTAAAAGAGTGATAGATATGGGGCGATATGCACTTGTTTCGAATACAGACGTATTCTCCAGTAGGGCTAATAAGTCTGTTGTTTGGGGAGACTATGACGATAGCGTTTTCTCGTGGAGTGGCTTGAGTAAAGGCCTTTATTATCATCCTGTCCGCTATCAGGAAGTTCTTCTGATGTATGCGGAAGCGGCCAACGAATTGGGGAATATAGCGGACGCGATAGCACCTTTGAACCAAATAATGCAGGCGGAGGGTAAAGTTGAAATAGCACCTGCCGGTTCTACAAAGGAAGATATTAGAAACCACATCAATACGCTGTTTAGTTCCTATTTGCAATATGAAGGCTTGGAATATTCGACTTGGAGACGTTGGGGAGTACTGGATGCGAAGATTGGAAACAGGTTTGGCTATCAGTCTCCAAAGAACTCATTGCTCCCGATTCCTAAGGCAGCCTTGATGCAATATCCTGAACTGAGACAAAACGCGGGATATTATTAAGCAAGCGGCTATGGTCAGGAAATCTTTCCGGATAGCCTGATGAATAAGACAGGCTTGAAGAGGGAAACTGATAGATTGGAAGATTTACAGAAAAAATATTGGAAGGGGATTAGGTATTTACCTAATCCCCTTCGTATATATAAGCAAATAGGTCAGTAAATAGATTGTTTTAGGAAAGAGAATATATTCAGTTCTCCGATAGATTAGTTTTTATAAAGGTGGAAAGAACCTGTTTTTAGGAATAACAATTGAATTTAGAAAAGAATTATTAGTTAGGTACTATGCGTAAAAAGATTCTGTTTTTAGCAGGAATGATGGCTTGCTGCACCATGGCAGGCGCACAAGAAATTTCAAAGACCTGGGTGGCTGATAAGGGAAACGGTACTTATCAGAACCCGGTTCTTCATGCTGATTATTCCGATCCGGATGTTTGTGCAGCCGGAGATGATTTCTATATGACAGCATCCAGTTTCAATTGTATCCCGGGTATTCCTATCCTTCATTCCAAGGATTTGGTGAATTGGTCGCTGGTGAACTATGCGTTGCCGGTGCAGGAACCGAAAGAGTTTTTTGAGATGGCACAGCATGGAAAGGGCGTATGGGCACCGTCTATACGTTTCCATAACGGGGAGTTTTACATTTACTGGGGCGATCCTGATTTTGGAATCTACATGATAAAGGCGAAAGACCCCAAAGGGGAATGGAGCAAACCGGTGTTGGTAAAGGCAGGAAAAGGAATGATTGATCCGACTCCTCTTTGGGACGAAGACGGTAAAGTATATCTGGTACATGCCTATGCCGGAAGTCGTAGCGGAGTGAACAGTATCGTGGTGATTTGTGAACTGAATGCCGAAGGAACGGAAGCAATATCCGCTCCTGTCATGGTATTCGACGGAAATGATGGAAAGAACCATACGGTAGAAGGCCCGAAACTTTATAAACGTAACGGATACTATTACATATTTGCTCCGGCAGGTGGAGTAGCGACCGGTTGGCAACTGGTACTTCGTTCGAAGAACATCTATGGCCCTTATGAATCGAAAATCGTCATGGCGCAAGGAAAGACGAATATAAACGGCCCTCATCAGGGAGCTTGGGTAGACACGAATGCGGGAGAATCCTGGTTCGTTCATTTTCAGGATACAGGAGCTTACGGACGTGTGATTCACCTGAATCCGATGGAATGGAAAGCAGACTGGCCGGTAATCGGAGTAGATAAGGACAAAGATGGTTGCGGAGAACCTGTCACTACATATAGAAAGCCGAATGTAGGAAAGACATATCCGGTAGCCACACCGCCCGAGAGTGATGAATTCAACACCCGCCATTTGGGATTACAGTGGCAATGGCATGCCAATAAGCAGGACACTTACGGGTTTACTACCGATTTGGGATACATTCGTTTGTACGCAGGCAGCCTGTCAAAAGAATTTGTGAACTTCTGGGAAGTGCCCAACCTGCTGATGCAGAAGTTTCCGGCGGAAGAGTTTACAGCAACCACGAAGCTGACTTTTACAGCCAAACAGGACGGCGAACAAGCCGGACTGATTGTGATGGGATGGGATTACAGTTACCTGTCCGTTCGCAAAGCAGGCGATAAGTTTATTCTGCAACAGGCAGTCTGCAAAGATGCGGAGTTGAAAAATCCCGAACAGGTGAAAGAACTTGCCAGTTTCCCGGTAGAATATCTGAAGATGCCGGGCGTGGCGGACAATGAATGGAAAACTGTTTACTTACAGGTAAAAGTTCGTAAAGGAGCAGTTTGTTCGTTTGCTTATAGCCTGGACGGAAAGAAATATACGACGGTAGGAGAGAACTTCACCGCCCGTCAAGGTAAATGGATTGGAGCAAAAGTCGGTGTATTCTGTGTGACTCCCAATGAGGGAAACCGCGGATGGGCGGATGTCGACTGGTTCCGGATGACTAAGTAAAAAAGAATAAAAATAGATAGATTAAGAATTAACACGAAGATATTGAACGATGAAAAAGGTTGTAGTAGGTTTGGCTGTGATGTTAGGATTCTGTACGTGTGCTCACAAGCCTTCCGGTACATTGGATGTGAATAAAGCATTAGATTACTGTGCGGAACAGACACAACGTACGCTTGCAGAACTGAAAACGGATTCCGGTATTGACTATACGATGATGCCGCGTAATATCATGCCCGACGAGCAGCACTGGAACTGCCGTAAGGCGACGAAAGAAGAATGGTGTGCCGGTTTCTGGCCGGGGGTTCTTTGGTATGATTACGAATATACACAGGATAAGCAGATTCGGGAAGAAGCTGAGAAGTTCACCAACTCTCTGGAGTTCCTGTCTCGAATTCCGGCTTTCGACCACGACCTGGGTTTCCTCGTATTCTGTAGCTATGGAAATGGTTATCGCCTGACCAAGAATCCTGCTTACAAACAAGTGATACTGGATACAGCCGATACATTGGCTACATTATTCAATCCGACAGTGGGCACTATCCTTTCATGGCCTCGCGAAGTGAAGCCGCGCAACTGGCCGCACAATACCATCATGGACAATATGATTAATCTTGAAATGCTTTTCTGGGCAGCGAAGAATGGCGGCAATCCCTATCTGTATGATGTAGCGGTTGCCCATGCGGACAAGACCATGAAATGCCACTTTCGTCCTGACTATACTTCGTATCACGTAGCTGTATATGACACGATTACGGGGAATCTTATTAAAGGAGTCACCCATCAGGGATATGCTGACAGCACTATGTGGGCACGCGGACAGGCATGGGCAATTTATGGCTATACCGTAGTCTACCGTGAAACGAAAGACCCGAAATACCTGGATTTTGCACAGAAAGTGACGGATGTCTATCTGGAAAGACTGCCTGAAGATAAAGTTCCTTATTGGGACTTCGATGACCCGGCTATTCCAAATGCTCCTCGTGACGCTTCGGCAGCTTCGGTGGTTGCTTCCGCTTTGCTCGAATTATCTACGTATCTTCCGAACGGAACAGGAAAACGTTATAAGGATGCGGCTATCGGGATGTTGGCGAGTCTGAATTCCGACAGCTATCAGAGTGGTAAAAGTAAGCCTTCATTCCTGTTGCACAGCACAGGACACTGGCCGAATCATTCGGAAATAGATGCTTCTATTATTTATGCGGATTACTATTATATCGAAGCCTTGTTAAGATTAAAACGTCTTCAGGAAGGGCATGGAGTGCTTGGATAAGGCGATTAAGTGAAGTATGCTGCCAATGCCACAGTACAGATTGGCTTAAAAAATAAATGCTCTGCAAGAACTATTCATTCTCTGCAGAGCATTTTTACTGGTTAGGGTCAGGTTGTTTATTATTGTTTCACCTTGATGATGTCATAATTCAAATCGCTTACAGCTTCCTGCAAACTATCGTTTACCAGGCGAAGAGTAGTATCGTTTACAATTACGAAATACATCGGTTCGTCATTACCATCTTTCGGAGTTAACTTAACAGCGGTAACAGGCTTTTTGTTCACGACTTTGCGTACAGTCTGCTGTTTTCCTTTTGAAGTGAAGGTTTTGTTTTTACCTTGTCCATCGGCATCCAGGTAAGTCATATCCAGTGTATAAGTTGTATCTACACCGTCGGTTGCAGCGTTCAGGGTCAGTACATAGTCGATGCCCGGGCCGTCGGCAGCAGGAAGGGTACCGGCATAAACTTCAGTCATTTCTGTGATTGGAGTCATGGCAATGGCAAGGCTGTCTGCTTCTGCCTCTGCGGTTTTGTTGGCTTTTGATTGGCAAGATGCCAAAGCAGCTACAACGGCTGCTAACATAATTACTTTTTTCATCATTAAGTGCTTTAAGTTAATATAAATATAGTGAGCTATCGCTCGGTTTTCTCTATTCTTCATCCCGTTTGATGACCAGCAGTTTGTCTACTCGTCCCCGATCCATATCCACTACTTCGAATTGCAGGTTCTTGTAAGTAAAGATGTCTCCGGCTTTCGGGATACGGCCTATCAGGAACATGGCCAGTCCGCCTAAAGTGGTGAAGTCCTCGGACTCCAGGTCTTCATAAGATAAAATTCCCATTTCTTCCATGAAGTCGTCAATGTTCATTGAAGCTTCCACCAGCATCGAACCATCCTGCCTTGTGACGATTTCTTCTTCTTCCGTTTCATCCTCTTCAAGGATGTCTCCGAAGATACTTTCGGTCAGGTCGTGCAGCGTGATAATACCTTCCGTACTACCATACTCGTTAACAACAACTCCGAACTTGTTTTTGTTCTTCTTAAATAGCTCTAAAACTTTATTTGCATACAAACTTTCCGGAATAAAGAGGGGCGGACGGGCTATTTCACGCAGATTGAACTGCCGTTGGCTGCCCACCATCAGGATAATATCTTTGACGGAAACCACTCCGATAATCTCGTCTTTCCGTTCATCCACCAACAGGTATTTGCTGTAATGTTCTTCCTCGATAACTTTTATCACCTTCTCCCGTGTATCGTCAGGATGGAGAATGATAAGATCCCTGCGATGTGTCATCAGTTCGTTGGCACGCTTGTCCGAGAAGCGGAATACGTCACGTATCATTTCCGTCTCTTCCTTGTCAATCACTCCCTGTTCCGAACTTTGATGGAGAATCATTTTAATTTCTTCCTGCGTCATGGGGCGTTCTTCGCTTTTCAGACCGATAAGTCTGTTCAGCAGCCGGGTAGAGATACTTAGCAACCATACAAAAGGGTAAGATACTTTTGTCAGCAGAATCATAATCGGACTGAATAAGATGGCGTATCTTTCCGGATTACTCAGGGCAATGGATTTGGGAACCAGCTCTCCGATGATGAGGGAAAGATAAGTAATGACTGCTACGGTTGTAATCATGGCGAGGTTGCGTGCATAGGCTTCTGCTCCCGGAATGAGGGAGAACAGGGGGACGAGGTCGTCGGCAATGGCTACTCCACCATATGCACCGGATACAATACCGATCAGTGTAATGCCGATTTGAATAGTGGACAGGAACTTTTCCGGCTCTTCCAGTTGTTTCAATACTCCGCGTGCGGATTTGTTGCCTTTCGCGACAAGGGTTTCAAGACGTGCTTTACTGGATGATACCAGCGCAATTTCATACATGGCAAACACGCCATTCAGTATGAGTAAGAAAAGAATGATAAGAAATTCCATAAATGGATTAAAATGGTTATTGCTTCGAAATTACATAAAAAATGAATACTCTCTATATTTATTAATGATAATTGGGTAAAATTGTTTGCTTCATCATATCAGAATTTTGCATAGTGGGGAAAATGTGCGGATGACCTAAGGCATTAGGATATAATTTGTATTGATAGTATTCAGGCACGGAATTGCTTCAAATTCCGTGCCTGAATGTATTCATTAGAGAGTACTACTCTTCTTTTATTCTAATTATTTCTTTGCGTAGCTGTCTGCTTTGGCTTTAGCGCGTTCGATACGTTTTGCGGTATCTGGGTGAGAGGAGAACATTCTCTGTACATAAGAAGATTTCGGAGCGTCCTTTGCCAGTTCAGCCAGTTTGGTTAATGAATTGGCCATAGCGTAAGGGTCGATGTTGTTTTTTACGCAGAATTCAACACCATACTCGTCTGCTTCGTTTTCTTGCTTCTGTGAATACTGTGCGCCGGCAAGAGCTTCTGCCATGGCTCCAAGTTCGGAGTCGGTCAGTTTGGCAACCTTGTCGCTGGCTGCTCCCGCTGCGTTCTTCACTGCCGAGCGGAGATAGGCGTTCTTCATTGCGTCTTTTGAGTCTGTGTGAACCACGTGACCGATTTCATGTCCAATCACCGCCATCACTTCTTCGTCAGTCATAACGTCCATCAGTCCGGCGCAGATGCGTACGCTACCGTCGCCGCAGGCAAAGGCGTTGACGTCTACTACTTCATAAACACCGAAGTTCAGTTTCAATCCGTCCATTTCTTTGATGTGTCCGGTCAGTTTCTCCAAACGTTTGCCGTACTCTGTGTCAGGTTTTGTCAATGGATTGTGTGTGTCCATCCACGCCATGTATTCCTTACTCATGTTGGCGATGTCGGCATCTGATAAAGTTACTGCCGATACTACGTCTTTTCCTGCTTGCAGGGCTTTACCTACATTAAATTTCTTTCCGAACTGTGCGGAAGCTGTCATTCCCATGCCTAATAATACTAAGGCAATCATAGCAATTTGTCTTTTCATACTCTTTTAATTAACGTTCAATTATAAAATTAATATTCAAATGTAATTCCTAAAGTTGGTAGCAACGTACCGCTTGATTGTTCAATCCGCTTCATCCGGTAGTGCCGGCTATCGGCGGGAGCATCCGGGTTTTCAATGATACCAGTGCTCATGAGCACATCTTGTTGTTTCTGTTTACTCATCGTGATATTCTGCAAGTCGATATAGAATCCCAACATGCAGTGTTTCAGATAGAATGTCTTGTCGATACGGATGTCTGCCTGTGCAAAAGCGGGAAGGCGTTCTTGATTGTATCTCGAATAATCATAGTATGCCTTTCCTTGCGCATCCCAAGCAGATACAAGCGATGATTTGCTCTCGTCATAAGGCGTGTAGGGAGCACCACCGATGCAGCTCACTTTCATTCCGACACTCCATTGATGGGGGAGATTATAAGTTCCGTGCAGGTTGAAAATAAACCGGTTGTCCCATGCGGACGCGATGTATTCGCTCTCTTTGTCGTTGCGGTATTCACTTTTAAATAAGGTAAAGGAAGAAGCTAGGTTCAGCTTCTTGGCTATGAGCCATTTTACCAAAACCTCTGCGCCGTAGGAGCGTCCCTGTGCGGTGGAAGTCAGTAATTCGTTTCCGACTACTCCATAGTCATTTCCTTTGCAGGCAAGGGGAATTCCGTCTACCATGGAGAGCGGTATCTTGTCATAATCCTTGTAGAATCCTTCAACGGAGACCTCGAACGAATCTCCTTTGCGCCAACTGATTCCCAAGCTTTCCTGGCTGACTTTCATGTAGCGGAGATTGTGTTTGTTGGCATACGTTCCATTGTTGTTCTTAAAGCCGAGGGCCGTGTAAGGGGGAAGCTGATAGTAAAGTCCTGCATTGCCGCTGACGAACCAATGGTCGGTCAGTTGGTAAGAGAGCGAGATGCGGGGGGATAGTTGGTCGGAAAGCGACTTCATTGCCGACGAATAATTATTGGCATCGGCTCTCAATCCCAAAGAAGCAGTGAAGCGTTCGTCCATTGAGGAATAATTGATGGTTCCGAAAAGTCCCCAACGCAGAATTCCCAAGTAGGTGTGATAATCGAACGTTTGTGCCTGGTTGGTATATACTTTCTGGAAGGTAGTATTGGAATACTGGCTGTAATCCAAGTTTATTCCAAGGTTGATTTTCCAGTTTCGGAAAGAAGAATTGTTTTCGAAACGGAACTTGGTTTCCTGTTCGGTTGAACGAAGGCGGAGCATCAGGTTTTCAGAAACACTTTCGTCATTCTGGCGGTATTTCGTATTACGGTTGTTCAGGTAACTGTGGCTGACAACGACCGATTGTACATGTGTGCCTGCATAATGGCGATATACAGCACCCAGCGTAAATGTCTCCTGCTTGATTTTAGGCAAGTAGCTGAGAATATATTCGTTGTCTTCACTGTCGGCTTTCGTATTCAGTCGCATATTGTCGATTCCACCCAGTCCTAATACGGTCAGTTCGTTCTGCTCGTTGAAGCGGGTTTTCAGTTTGAATTGGGCATCGGTGAAAGTCGGCAGGAAAGGCAGGTCGAGCATATCAAAAAGGAACTGCAAGTAGGATTGGCGCACGGATACCAGATAGGAAGTCTTTTTCCCGATGTGTCCATTGGAAGCGAGAGAAACTTCGGAAGCTCCGAGAGTTGCCTTTAGTGAATTACGTTCCATATCTCCGTCACGCAATTTGAAGTCGAGTACCGAACTAAGTGCGTTCCCTTTATCGGTAGGGAAAGCGCCGGTGTAGAAGTTCACTTCACGTATCAGATCGGCATTGAGGATGCCTACGGGGCCACCGGATGCTCCTTGTGTGCTGAAATGGTTGATATTGGGGATTTCTACTCCGTCCAGATAAAAACGGTTTTCAAAAGGAGAACCGCCACGCACGATGAGGTCATTACGGTAACCTATCGGTGAGAAGGCAACTCCGGGATAAGACTGTACGATACGCGAAATGTCCCGGTTGGCTCCCGGACTCTTTTCTATTTCCTGTAGTCCGATGATACGCAGGCTGACAGGGCTTTCCATATCACGACGGAAAGGAGAGGCTGTGACGGTGACTCCTTCGAGTTCGGTCAGGTTCTCTTCCATCTCAATCGGGATATTCAGATTTTTGGTGGAAAGGATGTATTCGGGAGTGGTGACACTTTTGTATCCGATGGCTGATGCTCGCAGGCGATAGATGCCGGGCGGCACTTGTTCTATTGTGAAATGTCCTTCCGCGTCGGTGACACCGCCTTTGTTCAGCCCGATAACCATCACATTGATAAATTCCAATGGTTGGCGGCTGTTTCTGTCAATCACTGTTCCTTTTATTTGATGCATAGGTTGAGCATGCAACGGAAAGAACAGGATATTGAAGAATAAAAGAAGTGTCAACAGTCTTTTCATGTGATTGCAGTTTAGTGCTGCGAAAGTACGAAAAAAGTATTAAAGAATGATATATTCGGTGAATAAAAAAGGAATAAGTCTTATATTTGTAGGACATATTAAAAACAGATTCCTTATGAAGACTGTAAAATTGATTACTTGCAATGATGCGATGAAGGCACATATCCTTCAGGGAGCGTTGGAAAATGAGGGCATTGAGTCTATCCTGCATAATGAGAACTTCTCCACCTTATATAAGAGTTGTGTGAGCAGTATAGCAGGAGTCGACATTTTGGTGGCGGACGAAGATTATGCAAGGGCTGTCCAGGTGTTGAGAGATAACGAGAGCTGGCCGGAAGAGTTGACGCTTTGTCCGTTTTGCGGTTCGCCGGATATTAAGTTTATATTAAAAAAAGGAAAGAAGTTGCGTGCAATAGGGGCGGCAATCCTTTCGGTGTTGGCGGCAGCCCCTCCTGGAGATAATCATTGGGAGTATACCTGTGTACAGTGCCATAAGACTTTTGAAGTGCCTGTTTCCAAATTTTCTTCTTCGGAAGAAAGGGAAGAATAACTTTATATAACTATATACATATAATGAATAAGAGAAATTTTTTGTTAGCCGTTTTATTATTACTATTGGCAGCGCCTTCTTTTGCTGCCCGGGTAGATACTTTATTAGTAAATAGTCCTTCCATGAATAAAGATGTGCAGGTGGTAGTCGTTACGCCGGATGCTGCACTGGGGAAGAAAGCGGTGGCTTGCCCCGTCATCTATCTGTTGCACGGTTACGGCGGGAACGCAAAGACATGGATTGGGGTAAAGCCGAATCTTCCGCAGATTGCTGATGAGAAAGGAATTATCTTTGTCTGTCCGGACGGAAAGAATAGCTGGTACTGGGATAGTCCGAAAAATCCGTCTTACCGTTATGAAACTTTTGTTTCATCAGAATTGGTGAAGTATATTGATGAGCATTACAAGACGGTTGCCGACCGGAAAGGACGTGCTATTACTGGCTTAAGCATGGGCGGACACGGGGCAATGTGGAACGCTATCCGTCATAAAGATACGTTTGGCGCAGGCGGAAGTACCAGTGGTGGGATGGATATTCGTCCCTTCCCGTTAAACTGGGAGATGGCGAAACAGTTGGGTGAATTTGCACATAATAAAAAGTCATGGGACGAACATACGGTCATTAATCAGATTGACAAGATTGAAAACGGGGATTTGGCAATCATCATCGACTGTGGTGAATCGGACTTTTTCCTGAATGTGAACAAGGATTTGCACAACCGTCTGCTAGCTAGAAAGATTAATCATGACTTTATTACCCGTCCGGGCGGACATACCGGAAAGTATTGGAACAACTCTATTGATTACCAAATCTTGTTCTTTGATAAGTTTTTCAAGAAATAAAACGGTAAATACTTGACTTTGGCTTTTTGATGCCGTATCTTTGGATACGTAATCATAAAATAGATTGAGGGTAAACTACGATAGAAGGAGAAGGTGAGAGCTTTCTCCTTTTTTTATTGTACATATGGGGAGAAACATTTTTATCCCGGCTTATAGTGGGGTTAAGCCGGGGGATAGCGAAAGATTGGGCGGCAGATTATAGTAAATCAGACGTTATGTTTAGCCAGATTAGATGCTTTGTCGGATGAAAACAGACGTTGCGTTGCAGAGAATTAGATGCTCTGTTTGCGAAAGGAAGAATAAGCCTTCCTTTCTTGTTAATGATACATAAATCTGCTATTGACAAAAAGTGCGGCAATAAGACGAAGTTTATTCTTATTTTATTTTTAGTCCGCCTCCTCCAACAAATCGTCTGCTGGAAGGGCTGCTTACACTCTTTTCTATTTTGAATTGTGCTTTTTGAGTTGTTTCTTCATCATCTTTCTTGGGCGGATAAGTACCTTCCAATACTCCGATGGCAACTTTCAATAGTCTTTCATTTCGATTACCGAATGGCAGGAATTCGCTGTAATTGGTTACTCCATCAATCGTAGTTTCACTGATTTTAAGGTCTGTGGCCGGGGCAAGAGAGCCCTCTCCCATAACGTGATTAGAATCATAAACTCTACAGACTACGGGATTTACTGACCACTGAAACTCTTCATTGATAAATTGTTCCGTTGCTACATTCTGACCTTTGGTGGCACTACCGATGGAAACAACAGGATAACCCTCTTTCAGATAAAGGCTTCTAAGTAACATTTCCGGTGCTCCTGCTGTGGTTCCGCTAGTAATAGCGAATAACCCCGGCAAATTTAAATTAGTACCACTGCCCAATATTGTAGGGTCAAAGTTTATAGTAACATCTTTATCTGTATTTTTGTCGTTGTATTCCAGATAAGCCATGGGCTGCGTAAGCCGTGAGGCTGAAGTTAAGATTGTTCCTAATAATTGAACGCAATCTATTGAACCACCTGCATTATAACGTAGGTCAAGTATGACATATTCTACATTCTCAGCCAGGAACTTATTCGAGATGGCACGCAACTCATTATTATATTTTTCCGGTTCGGTTTTTGTTCCTGCGGTGAAACTGCTGTACATAAGATAACCGACTTTTGTACCGTCACTAAGTGTCAGCACTTCTTCTTTATGTATCGGATTATCTACCACAACTCGTGCAGCAGGCAAATCCAAGGTTCTGTCGTCCGGCACTACCTTATATACAGTTTCTTCTCCTTCTTCCGACTCAACAGGTACTTCTTTCCATACTCCCATTACTAAATCCCGGGCTTTTGTCCCTTGCAGTAATTGAGTCTCATATTTTTTGCTGATATAAGAAGTATCTACTTTCATAATCCAGTCTCCACGCACCAGTCCGGCTTCGGCAGCGGGAGAACCTGGTATGACGTAAGTAATCAATGCATTGTAGGCAGTATCAATATCTGCGCTTCGAACCAGTGAATAGTCAAACCCATAAGTGGGCAGTGGAGTTTCCATAATGGAATCCACGAATGAATAACTATCGTTCTTTGATTTTACTTTAGATAAAAACTGGTCAGGTTCCAGAAACAGGTTTACATCATTATAGGAAGGTAGTTCCTGATACCACAGATAGTTCTGTTGCATAATATCCAACAACCATGTATCCAACGCTGTTTGGTGGGCATACTCCGGCCAACGGTCGACACCGCAGGAGAAAAAGCCGCTGATAAATACGATAACCAGGGCAGGTATGAGGATTATCTTTCTTAATTTTGTCATCATAAAAAGCTTTTCACTGTGCAAATGTAGGAAATACTTTGCTTATCTACCACATTTATGGTATAAAAATGCCTTTAATGTGTGATTGGCTGTTAGCAGATATAGCCTTATTTTTGCAATATCAAAGTTATCAATAGGTATTAAAAGATTTTTTGAATGGATATAGCTGCATTATTATCAGGAGGTGTCGACAGTTCGGTTGTCGTGCATCTCCTTTGCGAGCAAGGATACAAGCCGGCTCTTTTTTATATCAAGATAGGCATGGACGGTGCGGAATATATGGACTGTTCGGCGGAGGAAGATATTGAACTGTCTACCGCTACTGCCCGAAAGTACGGTCTATCTCTGGAAATCGTTGATTTACACCGGGAGTATTGGGAGAGTGTGGCAGCCTATGCCATTGATAGAATCCGGCAGGGATTCACGCCGAATCCTGATGTGATGTGCAATAAACTTATTAAGTTCGGTTGCTTTGAACAGCGTATCGGAAAAGATTTCGACTATACAGCGACCGGTCACTACGCTACCACATTAGAGCGTGACGGTAAAACCTGGTTGGGTACGGCAAAAGACCCCGTAAAAGACCAGACCGACTTTCTAGCACAAATTGATTACTTGCAAGTCTCTAAACTGATGTTCCCTATTGGTGGATTCATGAAGAACGAAGTGCGTGAAATTGCCAATAGGGCAGGATTACCGAGTGCAAGGAGAAAAGATAGCCAGGGCATTTGTTTCCTGGGAAAGATAAATTATAATGATTTTGTCCGTCGTTTCCTTGGAGAGAAAGAGGGAGCGATTATAGAACTGGAAACCGGAAAGAAATTGGGTACCCATCGCGGCTATTGGTTCCACACTATCGGACAGCGAAAGGGACTTGGTTTGAGTGGTGGCCCCTGGTTTGTGATAAAGAAAGATATTCAGGAGAATATTATCTATGTATCTCGAGGGTATGATGTGGAAACACAATACGGCAATGAATTCCGAATGCATGACTTCCATTTCATTACCGATAATCCCTGGGAAGGACAGGACAAGGAATTGGATATTACTTTTAAGATTCGCCATACTCCTGAATTTACCAAAGGAAAACTCATACCGGAAGGAGAGAACCAATTCCGTATCTTATCTTCCGAAAAGTTGCAGGGCATTGCTCCGGGACAGTTCGGAGTGATTTACGATAAAGAGGCAAGAATCTGCATGGGAAGTGGGGAGATTATCTGTTAAATAGTTATGGAGGAAGATTGAAGGGTAGCGTCAGATATAATATTCCGCCAAATCCACAATCCCCGCCCGCATGGCATACTTAGTTGCTTCATGCACATTATTCACCCCCAACTTACGAAAGATATTTTTGCGATGACTGTTTATCGTATGAAAGCTAAGGTTTTTCTCTGCCGCAATCTCCTTGGTCGTTTTTCCTAATGCGATTTCTTTTAGAATATTCTTTTCCGTCTGCGTCAGCAAATGGTCGTCTACGGCAGATGCCGCCATCGGAGAAGTGGTACCGGAAAGTAATAGATTGCTGACATGATTACAGATATATCGCTGTTTGCGGGTAGCGCATTGGATGGCAGTCATGATTTCCTCTTTGGAGTTATCTTTCATCACGACTCCGAAAGCCATGCTGCTGAACAGAATCTGACGAAGAAAGTTAAGACTAAGCTCGTCAGAGAACAGAATCCAGTCGGCTTCCTTAAACCTTTCTTGCAGTACAATCAGTTCGTCTGCTCCGGCAAAATCGAATAGCGTATAATCCAGAACGACCACGGCTTGCGGATACAATCGTAGTTGCTGAATCAGTTCAGCCTTATTGTCAGCTTCTAAAAGGGTGGATACATCCTTTTGCTTGCTTAGCAGAAACATCATTCCTGCCTTGCTGATATCTTGATTGTCTGCGATGATAAATTCTCTCATGGTTTAACGGACTAACGGACGGATAAATAAAAAACTCCGCTACAAATGTACGCATTTTGCGCGATTTGTAGCGGAGTTATGATAAGATTCTTGTATTCCGGTTACCAGGAACGTCCTTTGAAGATGTTTGACTGGTCGAGCGGAACGATATTTCCGTTCAGTGTCAGGTTATTGTTACTGAAGTTAGGGCTGATTGTAACTGAAGCATTGTTGTTTCCACTGCTCATGGTGATAAAGACTTGAGCCGAAATACCGATGCCTTGAACACTAAATGAACAGTTGACATTTCCTTTCTTGTCGACATTCATCTTCATATCTGAAGAATTGCCATCCACTGTAACACCACCGATACCGTTAGGGCCGGGATAAGGAGTGTTGAAAGCAGTCTGTACGGTAGCTCTGTTGCCATTCATCAGAACGAAGTTGGTGTTTGAAGTCACAAACGCACTCATGCAATTACGGAAGAT
>ERZ779623.232-NODE-232-length-25519-cov-8.211161_pt1 | contig 25519 bp, 15 predicted proteins | sample MGYA00514189_ERZ779623 | MGnify/ENA primary metagenome ERZ779623 (study PRJEB29562, sample SAMEA4376712) | mouse gut metagenome | isolation source: Cecum | study: EMG produced TPA metagenomics assembly of the A DSS colitis mouse model was used to assess the... | reverse complement strand
CGGCAAGGGAGAAACAGGCGTATTATTGGGTGTCAACGCCCGTCCTCTTTTCGAAGGACAGGGCAGGGGGAATGGAATAGCTTTTACGCTGATTCCGGAAAATCCGATTGTCGCCTTCCAAAAATTCCATTTCAACGAGAATCACAACTGGATATACCTGCATAAGAATATGCGTGTATATGCCAACGTGGATATGTGGGATGAGGAAGGAATGGGATTCCGAGTCCACTCTGTGCAAGGAGATACGGTATCTTTGCAGAATATAGACGTCGAAATACGAAGAATCCGCCTGCAAGAGATAACGAGCGTATTGCCTTATTTCCCCGAAATAACCGGATTGTTCTCGTTAGAAGCTCATTATATACAGACAGAAAAGGATTTGCAACTCTCAGCTGAGGCGTCTATTAATGAATTGACCTATGAACGCCAACGTATCGGTGACGTTGCATTGGGCGCTACCTGGTTGCCTGGCGAACAGGGAAAACAATATCTGAATGCTTACCTGAATCATGACCAGGTGGAAGTACTGGTAGCGGATGGAAAACTACTTCCCACCCGGACGGGTAAAGACAGCCTGGAAGTGAATACGACACTGGAACATTTCCCGCTCCGGGTAGCCAATGTATTTATTCCCGACCAGATGGTCACCTTGTCCGGTGATATGGATGGTAATCTGAACATCACGGGCAGCACGGAGCAGCCTTTGATAAACGGCGAACTGATACTGGATAGCGTTGCCGTCCTTTCCCGCCAGTATGGTGCCCGTTTCATGTTTGACAATCGTCCTGTGCAGATAAAAAATAACCGGCTGTTATTTGATAAATTCGCTATCTACACTACATCGAAGAATCCGTTTACCATTGACGGCTATGTAGACTTCCGTGATATGAGCCGTCCGATGGCAAACCTGAATATGCTGGCACAGAACTATACGTTGCTGGATGCCAAACGCACCCGTGAAAGCCTGGTTTACGGTAAAGTATTCGCCGATTTCCGTGCAACGGTGAAAGGGCCTTTGGAGGGGCTTAATATGCGTGGAAACGTAAGCCTGTTGGGCAATACCGACGTCTCGTATGTCTTGACCGACTCACCATTAACCGTACAAGACCGCTTGGGAAGCCTTGTGACCTTCACCTCATTCAGTGACACCACGACCGTTGTCCGCCAGGAAGTGCCGACCGTCTCGTTAGGCGGACTGGATATGGCGATGATGGTGCATATCGACCCGTCCGTCCGGGTAAAAGTCGATTTGGACGCAAGCAATGACAACCGCATCGAATTGGAAGGCGGCGGTGACCTCTCCATGAAATACACTCCGCAAGGCGACCTGACCCTGACCGGACGTTACACCTTGAGTGGCGGCTTGATGAAATACGCCTTACCGGTGATTGCCGCGAAAGAATTTGCCATTGACAACGGCAGCTATGTGGAATGGACGGGAAATCCGATGGATCCGATGTTGAACTTCAAGGCGACCGACCGCATCCGTGCGTCCGTATCCGAAGGGGAGAACGGCGGAAGCCGCATGGTCAACTTCGACGTCTCCGTCGTAGTCAAGAACCGTTTGGATAATCTTTCGTTTGCATTCGATGTGTCAGCTCCCGAAGATGCGACCGTACAAAATGAACTGACTGCTATGGGTGCCGAAGAACGCGGTAAACAAGCACTATATATCATGGTAATGAAAACTTACCTCGGCACCGGGCCGATTGGCGGTGGCGGCGGTGGACTCGGTAAACTGAACATGGGTTCCGCCCTGACTTCCGTATTGAGCAGCCAGATTAACTCATTGATGGGTAACCTGAAGAATGCAAGTCTCTCTGTCGGTGTCGAAGACCATGATAACTCGGATACGGGTGGCAAGCGCACGGATTATAGTTTCCGTTATTCGCAACGTCTCTTCAACAACCGTTTCCAGATTGTGATTGGCGGGAAGGTATCAACAGGTGAGAATGCGGCGAACGATGCCGAATCCTTTATCGATAATATCTCTCTGGAATACCGTTTGGATAGGACAGGGACACGCTACGTCCGTCTGTTCTATGACAAGAACTACGAGAGTGTGCTCGAAGGCGAGATTACGGAAACCGGAGTCGGTTTGGTACTTCGCAAGAAACTGGATAAGCTCAGTGAACTGTTCATCTTTAAGAAAAAGAAGTAAGCATGAAAAGTATATATAGTAACATAGTAGTAATAAGTCTGATTGGTATCATCCTGTTTTCCGGCTGTTCGGTGACAAAGCATCTGCCCGAAGGGGAAGTGCTTTATACCGGTAGTAAAACTGTTGTAGAGAATAAATCGACTACACCGGTAGGTGTGACAGCTCTGACTGAAATTAATGCCGCTCTCGACAAAACTCCCAGTACGAAAATGTTCGGCGGATTTCTGCCCATCCCTTTCAAAATGTGGATGTACAACGATTTCGTGAAATACAAAAAAGGCTTCGGCAAGTGGATGTTCAACCGCTTTGCCGCCAACCCGCCTGTCTTTATCTCTACCGTCAATCCGGATGTCCGAATCAAAGTAACAACCAACCTGTTGCGTGATTATGGCTATTTCAACGGAAAAGTGACTTACCAAACACTGGTCGACAAGAAAGACAGTCTGAAAGCAAGTATCGTCTATACGGTAGATATGAAGAATCCCTACTTCATTGATACGGTTTATTATCAGCGTTTCACCCCTCAAACCCTACGGATTATGGAGCGCGGACGCCGGATGTCCTATATAAGTCCCGGCGAACAGTTCAGCGTGGTAGACCTGGACGAAGAACGTACCCGCATCAGCACGCTGCTGCGTAACCGCGGATATTTTTATTTCCGTCCCGACTATATGACATACCAGGCAGATACAACCTTGATTCCCGGCGGACATATCAGCCTGCGCTTGATTCCCGTTCCGGGATTACCCGCTGCTGCACAACGTCCCTATTATGTAGGCGATGCGTCTGTCTATCTGTTTGGAAAGAACGGCGAAGCCCCGAACGACAGTATGCTATACAAGAACCTTAGTATCCACTATTACAATAAATTACAAGTTCGTCCCAATATGCTCTACCGTTGGCTGAATTATCAGCAATTTGTGCGTAATGCCCAAATGCGCGCTTCCAACCGCACCCGCCTTTACAGCCAGTACCGTCAGGAGCAGGTACAGGAGAAACTTAGCCAACTGGGAATATTCAGCTATATGGACATACAATACGCTCCCAAAGATACGACAGTCCTCTGCGATACATTGGATATTACGATGCAGGCCACTTTCGCCAAACCGCTGGATGCCGAACTGGAACTTAATGTAGTAACCAAAAGTAACGACCAGACCGGTCCTGGTGCCTCATTCGGAGTCACCCGTAACAACGTATTCGGTGGTGGAGAAAGCTGGAACGTAAAACTGAAAGGCTCTTATGAATGGCAAACCGGTGGCGGAAACAAAAGTTCGTTAATGAACAGTTGGGAAATGGGACTTTCCACATCTCTCACCTTCCCGAGAGTCGTATTCCCCCGCCTGGGTAAAATGGAATTTGACTTCCCGGCCACCACCACATTCCGTCTATACGTCGACCAGTTGAACCGTGCCAAGTATTACAAATTATTGTCATTCGGTGGAAACGCAACCTATGATTTCCAACCGACCCGCACAAGCCGTCATAGCATTACGCCTTTCAAACTGACGTTTAATGTCTTACAGCATCGTACGAAAGAATTTCAGGAAATAGCCGCTGCCAATCCTGCGCTATATATCAGCTTGGACAACCAATTTATCCCGGCCATGGAATATACATACACCTATGACAACGCTTCGGCACGCCGGGTAAAGAATCCTATTTGGTGGCAATCCACTGTTACTTCTGCCGGAAACTTGACATCTACCATCTACCGTGCTTTTGGCCGTCCGTACGATGAAGAAGGGAAAAAGCTTCTGGGTGCGCCGTTCTCCCAATTTATGAAATTCAACACCGAATTCCGCCATTTATGGAATATGGATAAGAATAATAAGATTGCTTCCCGCGTAGCACTGGGTGCTCTCTTCTCTTATGGTAATTCCACCATAGCCCCATATAGCGAACAATTCTACGTAGGTGGTGCCAACAGTATCCGTGCCTTCACGGTACGTAGCATCGGACCGGGTGGATACCATCCTGAAGAAAGCCGATATTCCTATCTTGACCAGACAGGAACTTTCCGCTTCGAAGCGAATGTGGAATATCGTTTCCGCATCTTCAAGAGCATCTGGGGAGCCACCTTCCTTGATGCAGGAAACGTCTGGCTGATGCGTAAGGATGAGGCTCGCCCCAATTCGCAGCTCCGCCTGAAAACTTTCCCGAAACAGATCGCTTTGGGCACGGGGCTCGGTGTCCGCTACGACATGGATATCCTCGTCTTCCGTCTCGACTTCGGTATTCCTTTACATCTGCCGTATGACACGGAACGGAGCGGTTATTACAATGTCACCGGAGCTTTCTTCAAGAATCTGGGAATACATTTTGCTATCGGTTACCCCTTCTAGTGAATGATTTTTGTACGCTTTTAGTGAATAATGATTGATATTTGTCCTGTCGGTATCAACTATTTTTGTAAATTTGCACCGAAATCTGATGCCGTTGACATCACTAACCTTTTAATATTACACAATTTATGAAACCAACTTTATTCTTATTGGCAGCCGGTATGGGCAGCCGTTATGGAGGCTTGAAACAATTGGATGGTCTGGGCCCTAATGGCGAAACTATTATGGATTACTCTATCTATGATGCTATCAATGCCGGATTTGGCAAGCTTGTATTTGTAATCCGCAAAGATTTTGAACAAGATTTCCGTGATAAAATTATTTCCAAATACGAAGGCCACATTCCTTGCGAACTGGTATTCCAGTCTATCGACGATCTTCCCGAAGGCTTCACTTGCCCGGCAGACCGCACCAAACCTTGGGGTACTAACCATGCGGTGATGATGGGTGCCGATGTGATTAAAGAACCGTTTGCGGTAATCAACTGCGATGACTTCTACGGTCGTGACTCTTTCCAGGTAATGGGTAAATTCCTTTCCGCTCTTCCTGAAAATTCAAAGAACGTTTACTCAATGGTAGGTTTCCGTGTAGGAAATACATTAAGTGAGAGCGGTACAGTATCCCGTGGTATTTGTAGTACAGATGCTAAAGGTCTGTTGACTTCTGTCGTAGAACGTACAAAAATTCAACGTCTTGACGGCGAAGTGAAATACATTGACGACAACGGTGAATGGACTGCTACTCCCGACACTACTCCGGTAAGTATGAACTTCTGGGGCTTCACTCCTGATTACTTTGCATACAGCGAAGAGTTTTTCAAAACTTTCCTGAGTGACCCGAAGAACATGGAAAACCTGAAGAGCGAATTCTTCATCCCGTTGATGGTGGATAAATTGATTAATGACGGAACTGCGACAGTAGAAGTTCTTGATACTACCAGCAAATGGTTCGGTGTTACTTATCCGGAAGACCGTCAGAGCGTAGTAGACAAGATTCAGGCATTGGTAGATGCCGGTGAATATCCTGCCAAGTTGTTCTGATTAAGAAAATATTGAAATAAGGCGTAGGCTATGCAGTTTAATGCATATCTACGCCTTTTTTGTGTCCTTACTATTAAATTCCATCGTCCCGGAAGCAGCTAATTCCGTTTGGATGCGTTATCTTTGCAGTCCAAAATCTTATAAATCAGAGACAGAAGTGATTTCAGTAGAAGGATTATCAGTAGAATTTAATGCGACGCCGCTTTTTTCGGATGTCAGTTATGTCATTAATAAGAAAGACCGTATTGCGCTGGTCGGCAAGAATGGTGCGGGCAAATCCACCATGCTTAAAATATTGGCGGGCTTACAGTCGCCGACACATGGAGTCGTAGCTACTCCGAAAGATGTTACCATCGGATATTTGCCACAGGTCATGATTCTCTCCGACAACCGGACGGTGATGGGAGAGGCGGAACTGGCATTCGGACATATATTTGAACTTCAGGCGAAGCTGGAACGGATGAATCAGGAACTTGCCGAGCGGACAGACTATGATTCGGAAGAATATCACCAGTTGATAGACCGTTTCACCCACGAGAACGACCGTTACCTGATGATGGGCGGTACAAACTATCAGGCGGAAATTGAACGGACACTTCTCGGACTCGGCTTCAGCAGGGAAGATTTTGAACGCCCCACTTCCGAATTCTCCGGTGGATGGCGTATGCGTATCGAATTGGCAAAACTGCTGCTTCGTCGTCCGGATGTACTCCTGCTCGACGAGCCGACCAACCACCTTGATATTGAAAGTATCCAATGGTTGGAGAATTTCCTGGCAACCCGTGCCAATGCAGTTGTGTTAGTCAGCCATGACCGTGCTTTCCTTAATAATGTGACTACCCGTACGATTGAGATTACTTGTGGGCAGATTTACGATTATAAGGTGAAATATGACGAGTTTGTCGTTTTGCGCAAGGAACGTCGCGAACAGCAACTTCGTGCCTACGAAAACCAACAGAAACAGATACAGGACACGGAAGATTTTATCGAACGCTTCCGCTATAAGGCTACCAAAGCCGTACAGGTGCAAAGCCGTATCAAGCAACTGGAAAAGATAGACCGCATCGAAGTGGATGAAGAAGACAACTCCGCATTGCGTTTGAAATTCCCGCCTGCCAGTCGTAGCGGAAACTATCCCGTTATCTGTGAAGACGTGCGCAAAGCCTATGGTGACCACGTCGTTTTCCATGACGTGAACCTCACCATCAACCGGGGCGAAAAAGTCGCATTTGTCGGTAAGAACGGTGAAGGTAAGTCTACTTTGGTAAAATGCATCATGGGAGAGATTGATTTTGACGGCAAGCTCACCATCGGTTACAATGTCCAAATCGGCTATTTCGCGCAGAACCAAGCCCAGATGCTGGATGAAAACCTGACCGTATTCGATACCATCGACCGTGTAGCCACAGGAGACATCCGTTTGAAGATACGGGATATACTGGGCGCTTTCATGTTTGGCGGCGAAGCCTCGGACAAAAAGGTGAAAGTCCTCTCCGGCGGTGAACGTACCCGACTGGCAATGATTAAGCTGCTTCTCGAACCTGTCAACTTCCTGATTCTCGACGAACCGACCAACCATTTGGATATGCGTTCAAAAGATGTATTGAAGGAAGCCATCCGCGAATTTGACGGAACAGTCATTCTTGTCAGCCACGACCGTGATTTTTTGGACGGGCTTGCGACTAAAGTATATGAGTTCGGTGGTGGAGTAGTGAAAGAACACCTTAGTGGCATCTATGAATTCTTGCAAAAGAAAAAGATAGACAGCCTGAACGAACTTCAGAAAGGAGCGTCATTATCGTCTTCTCCTACGGCTTCTGCCAAAGGGGCTGAACAGGAGTCGGCGCAGCCTTCAGAGAACAAACTCTCTTATGAAGCGCAGAAGGAATTGAATAAGAAAGTGAAGAAACTCGAACGGCAGGTAGCGGATTGTGAAACCTCGATAGAAGAAACCGAATCGGCCATCGCCATCATCGAAGTGAAAATGGCAACTCCCGAAGGAGCTTCAGACATGAAACTGTATGAACAGCATCAGAAACTGAAACAGCAGTTGGATACCATCGTCGAAGAGTGGGAGCGTGTTTCGATGGAGCTGGAAGAAGTGAAAGGCTAGAACAAAACAACGGGTGTTAAACGTTATATATAATGAACCTGTAACTTTGACACCAAATAGCATGATAATTCTATAATTATTATATTGAATATGAAAGTAACCAAGTATTTACCAATTCTTGCCGTATGCCTTATGACAACAGGATGTAACAGTAAGAAAGAGGCCGTGCTGACGTCCGGTATCGACCTTGCTAATCTGGATACCACGGCTATGCCGGGTACAAGTTTTTATCAATACGCTTGTGGCGGTTGGGTGAAAGACCATCCGTTGACGGACGAGTACTCCCGTTTCGGAACATTCGACATGTTGCGTGAAAACAGCCGTGAACAACTGAAAGCCTTGATTGCCGAACTGGCTTCAAAGACAGACAACGCTCCGGGCAGCGCCGCTCAAAAAGTGGGTGACCTTTACAACATTGCAATGGACAGCGTGAAACTGAACCAGGAAGGTGTAGCTCCGATTAAAGCCGAACTGGAAGCTATCGACGCGCTCAAAGATAAGAAAGATATCTACGCATACATCGCCGAAAGCCAGAAGAAAGGCATCCGCCCTTACTTCACCATGTTCGTAAGCGCCGATGATATGAACAGCTCCATGAATATGGTGCAGACCTACCAGGGCGGTATCGGAATGGGACAACGCGACTATTACCTTGAAGATGACGAACAGACTGCAAATATCCGCAACAAATATCAGGAACACATCGCCAAGATGTTCCAGTTGGCAGGCTATGATGAAGCTACCGCACAAAAAGCGGTAAAAGCCGTGATGAACATCGAAACCCGCCTTGCCAAAGCAGCCCGTTCACAGGTAGAACTGCGTGACCCTCATGCCAACTACAACAAGATGGATATGGAAACGCTGAAAAAGAACTTCCCGACTTTCGATTGGGATACATATTTCACTATCTCCGGTTTGAAAGACCTGAAAGAAGTGAACATAGGTCAGCCTGCTGCCATGAAAGAAGTTGCCGATGTTATCAATACCGTACCATTGGAAGAACAGAAACTATATCTGCAATGGGGATTGATAGATGCCGCCGCTTCTTATCTGAGCGATGACTTCGAAGCTCAGAACTTCGACTTCTACAGCCGTACCATGTCCGGCAAAAAAGAAATGCAACCTCGTTGGAAACGTTCTGTAAGCACGGTAGACGGTGTGCTCGGCGAAGTAGTAGGACAGATGTACGTAGAAAAATACTTCCCCGCTGCTGCCAAAGAACGTATGGTCACACTGGTGAAGAACCTGCAAACTTCTTTGGGCGAACGCATCAAAGGACTGGAATGGATGAGCGAACCGACCAAAGAGAAAGCTTTGGAAAAACTGGCTACCTTCCATGTAAAAATCGGTTATCCGGACAAATGGAAAGATTATTCCGCACTAGAGATTAAAAACGATTCTTACTGGGCAAACATTGAACGTGCCAACCAATGGGATTACAATGAAATGATTGCCAAAGCCGGCAAGCCCGTCGACAAGGACGAATGGCTGATGACACCGCAGACTGTCAACGCATACTATAACCCGACTACGAACGAAATCTGCTTCCCCGCAGCCATCCTGCAACCGCCATTCTTTGATATGAATGCCGACGACGCCATGAACTACGGTGCTATCGGAGTCGTTATCGGACATGAAATGACCCACGGATTCGACGACCAGGGACGTCAATATGACAAAGACGGAAACCTGAAAGACTGGTGGACGGAAGAAGATGCCAAGAAGTTCGAAGAACGTGCCCAAGTGATGGTGAACTTCTTTGACAGTATTGAAGTTGCTCCGGGCGTACATGCCAACGGTGAACTGACTCTCGGTGAGAACATAGCCGACCATGGCGGCCTTCAAGTTTCCTACCAGGCTTTCAAGAACGCAACAGCGAACGCACCGCTCGAAACTGTTGACGGATTTACCCCCGAACAACGTTTCTTCCTTGCTTACGCTAATGTATGGGCGGGAAATATCCGTCCGGAAGAAATTCTCCGATTGACCAAACTCGACCCCCACTCATTGGGCAAATGGCGTGTAGACGGCGCGCTTCCTCAAATCGGAACATGGTACGAAGCATTCAACATTACCGAGCAAGACCCGATGTTCGTTCCTAAAGACAAACGTGTGTCTATTTGGTAATAGTTTTTGAATAGAAACCAGCTTTGCGAAGAAGCGTTGATTTTTCATATAGAAGAGTCAACGCTTTTTTTTATTAATTCACACCTTATTTATTACGTACGATGAACAATATTTCGTAACTTTGCGCATCAAATACTTAATAGGCAATTCAATGTCAGAATCTAAAAGAATAAAAACTGCACTGGTATCTGTATACCACAAAGAAGGTTTGGAAGAAATTATTACCAAACTTCATGAAGAAGGAGTAGAGTTTCTGTCAACAGGCGGAACTCGTCAGTTTATTGAATCATTGGGATATCCTTGTAAGGCGGTGGAAGATTTGACCACTTATCCTTCTATCCTCGGTGGTCGGGTAAAGACATTACATCCGAAAATCTTCGGAGGTATCCTTTGTCGCCGTGGACTGGAGCAGGATATGCAACAGATTGAGAAGTATGAAATCCCTGAAATAGATTTGGTAATTGTAGACTTGTATCCGTTTGAAGCTACCGTAGCTTCCGGCGCATCCGAAGCAGACATTATTGAAAAAATAGATATAGGCGGAATCTCATTGATTCGTGCCGCAGCCAAGAACTATAATGATGTTATCATCGTAGCTTCACAGGCTCAATACAAACCATTGCTGGATATGTTGATGGAACATGGCGCCACTTCTTCACTTGAAGAACGCCGTTGGATGGCAAAAGAAGCGTTTGCCGTTTCTTCCCACTATGATTCAGCTATCTTCAACTATTTCGATGCAGGCGAAGGCTCTGCTTTCCGTTGCTCGGTGAACAACCAAAAGCAACTCCGCTACGGTGAAAACCCGCATCAGAAAGGGTATTTCTATGGAAATCTGGAAGCTATGTTCGACCAGATTCACGGAAAGGAAATCTCTTACAACAACCTTCTCGACATCAACGCGGCCGTTGATCTGATCGACGAATTCGACGACCTCACTTTCGCTATCCTGAAGCACAACAATGCTTGCGGCCTGGCTTCACGCCCTACCGTATTGGATGCATGGAAAGACGCATTGGCAGGTGACCCTGTTTCTGCTTTCGGCGGCGTGCTGATTACCAACGGTGTTATCGACAAGGAAGCAGCCGAAGAAATCAACAAGATTTTCTTCGAAGTGATTATCGCACCGGATTATGACGTGGATGCACTCGAAATCCTGGGACAGAAAAAGAACCGCATCATCCTCGTCCGTAAGGAAGCCAAATTGCCGAAGAAGCAATTCCGCGCCTTGCTGAACGGCGTATTGGTGCAGGATAAAGATACTAATATTGAAACGGTAGCCGACCTGAAAACCGTGACAGACAAAGCTCCTACTCCGGAAGAAGTAGAAGATATGTTGTTTGCCAACAAAATCGTGAAGAACAGCAAGTCCAATGCCATCGTGTTGGCGAAAGGCAAGCAACTTCTCGCAAGCGGTGTAGGACAGACTTCACGTGTAGACGCATTGAAACAAGCAATTGAAAAAGCTAAATCATTCGGTTTCGACCTGAATGGTGCAGTGATGGCTTCGGATGCCTTCTTCCCGTTCCCCGACTGTGTGGAAATTGCGGATAAGGAAGGTGTTACGGCTGTTATCCAACCGGGAGGTTCGGTAAAAGACGACCTGTCATTCGCTTATTGCAATGAGCACGGTATGGCGATGGTTACTACCGGTATCCGTCATTTTAAACACTAATAATAAGAATAAAGAATGGGATTGTTTTCTTTTACACAAGAAATTGCGATGGACTTGGGCACAGCCAATACCATCATCATCACGAACGGAAAAATCGTGGTGGATGAGCCTTCGGTTGTAGCCTTGGATCGTCGTACGGATAAGATGATTGCCGTTGGGGAAAAGGCGAAGTTGATGCATGAAAAGACCCACGAAAACATACGCACTATCCGTCCGTTGAGAGACGGTGTGATTGCCGACTTCTATGCTTGCGAGCAGATGATGCGCGGATTGATTAAACGGGTAAATACCCGTAACCACTTATTTTCACCTTCTCTTCGCATGGTGATCGGCGTTCCTTCGGGAAGTACGGAAGTCGAACTCCGTGCCGTTCGTGACTCGGCCGAGCATGCCGGCGGACGTGACGTCTACTTGATTTTCGAACCGATGGCTGCGGCAATCGGTATCGGTATCGACGTAGAAGCACCGGAAGGAAACATGATCGTCGATATAGGTGGCGGGTCTACGGAAATTGCCGTTATCTCCCTCGGAGGTATCGTTTCCAACAACTCTATCCGTGTTGCCGGTGACGACCTGACTGAAGATATCCGCGAATACATGAGCCGTCAGCATAATGTGAAAGTCAGCGAGCGTATGGCGGAACGTATCAAGATAAACGTAGGCGCTGCCTTGACCGAACTGGGCGAAGGTGCTCCCGAAGATTATATTGTTCACGGCCCGAACCGTATCACAGCCCTTCCGATGGAAGTACCCGTATGCTATCAGGAAGTAGCCCACTGTCTGGAGAAATCAATCTCGAAGATTGAAACGGCTATCTTGAGCGCATTGGAATGTACTCCGCCCGAACTTTACGCTGACATCGTGCACAATGGTATCTACCTTTCCGGTGGTGGCGCATTGCTCCGTGGACTGGACAAGAGACTGACTGACAAGATTAATATTCCTTTCCACATTGCGGAAGATCCTTTGCACGCTGTTGCCAAAGGTACAGGAGTTGCGTTAAAGAATGTAGACCGTTTCTCCTTCTTAATGAGATAAATCAGGGATGAGGAATTTAATAAACTTCCTTCTGAAATACAATTACTGGTTCCTCTTTATCATATTAGAGGTAGCCAGTTTTGTTTTGTTATTTCGGTTCAACCGCTATCAGCAGAGTACTTATTTTACTTCTGCCAATACGGTTGTGGGGGCGGTTTATGAAGTTTCGGGAGGAATTACCTCTTATTTTCATCTGAAATCGGTCAATGAAGACTTGTTGGATCGTAATATGTTGCTTGAGCAGCAAATCACGAACTTGGAGAAAGCCTTGAAAGAGCGTCAGGTCGATTCGGTGACTGTCAACAGTATCCGTCAGATGCCGCAGAATGATTATCAACTGTTCAAGGCGCATGTGATAAAGAACAGCCTGACACTGCCTGATAACTACATAACCCTTGACAAAGGTTCTTCTTCCGGTATCCGCCCCGAGATGGGAGTGGTAGACGGCAACGGAATTGTAGGTATTGTGTACGAGACGTCTCCTTCTTATTCGGTCGTGATTTCCGTATTGAACAGCAAGTCCAATATAAGTTGCAAGATTATAGGCAGTGATTACTTCGGTTATCTGAAGTGGGAGCATGGAGATTCGCGCTACGCCTATCTGAAAGACCTGCCCCGTCATGCGGAATTTAATTTGGGAGATACCGTAGTGACCAGTGGCTTCTCAACCGTATTCCCGGAAGGTATTATGGTGGGTACGGTAGATGATATGTCCGACTCCAACGACGGGCTGTCTTACCTGTTGAAGATAAAACTGGCTACCGATTTCGGTAAACTCGGTGATGTCCGTGTAGTAGCGCGCAACGGTCAGGAGGAACAGAAGAAACTTGAAAACAAGGCGACAAAAGAATGATTATCACCTATATACATAGAATCGGATGGTTTATCGGACTGGTACTTCTTCAGGTGCTTATCCTGAATAACGTACATATAGCGGGATATGCTACTCCCTTTCTCTATATTTACTTTATACTGAAGTTCAACTCCGGCACTTCGCGGAATGAACTGATGCTGTGGGCCTTCTTTTTCGGACTCACCATCGACGTGTTTGCCGATACTCCGGGGATGAATGCGGCTGCCACCGTGCTCCTCGCTTTCCTTCGTCCTTCCTTGTTGCGTCTGTTTACTCCCCGTGACAACCTGGATAGTTTCATTCCTTCTTTCAAGACGATGGGAATCACTCCTTTCCTTAAATATACTACTGCAAGTGTTTTTGTGCATAGTTTGGCACTACTCTCCATTGAGTTCTTCTCGTTTTCCGGCATTTGGCTGTTGCTGCTGCGGGTGTTACTTTGCACCATTCTGACTGTAACTTGTATTGTGGCTGTTGAAGGTATAAGGAAGTAAAGATGGCAAAAGATTATAGATTAGAGAAGCGCAAATTTGTTATCGGTGGCATTGCCCTGTCCATTGTTCTTATTTATCTGATACGGCTTTTCGTGTTGCAGATAACGACGGACGACTATAAAAAGAATGCCGACAGCAACGCTTTCCTGAATAAGATTCAATATCCCTCGCGCGGAGCTATCTACGACCGTACAGGCAAACTGCTGGTATTCAATCAGCCTGCCTATGACATTTCGATTGTTCCGAAAGAAGTGGAGAATCTGGACACGCTCGACCTGTGCCAGTCATTGAACATCACCCGTGCCCAATTCCTGAAGATAATGAGCGACATGAAAGACCGTCGCCGCAATCCGGGATATTCCCGTTATACCAACCAACTGTTTATGTCGCAGCTTTCGGCAGAAGAATGTGGCGTCTTTCAGGAAAAACTGTTCAAGTTCCGTGGCTTCTATATTCAGCGGCGTACCATCCGTCAATATTCCTACAATGCCGCCGCACATGCTTTGGGTGACATCGGAGAAGTTTCCGCCAAAGAAATGGAAGCAGATGAAGAAGGATACTATATCCGTGGCGACTATGTCGGAAAGTTGGGTGTGGAGAAATCATATGAAAAGTACCTGCGCGGAGAGAAAGGAATTGAAATCCTGCTTCGTGATGCGCATGGCCGTATTCAGGGGCATTATATGGATGGTGAATACGACCGTCCATCCGTCCCCGGCAAGAACCTGACACTAAGCCTGGACATTGATTTGCAGATGTTGGGTGAACGTTTGCTGAAGAATAAAATCGGAAGTATCGTAGCCATCGAACCCGAAACCGGAGAAATCCTCTGCCTGGTATCCTCGCCGAACTATGACCCGCATTTGATGATCGGCCGTCAACGGGGTAAGAACCACCTGATGTTGCAACGCGACAAGATGAAACCCTTGCTGAACCGTGCTTTGATGGGTGTCTATCCGCCGGGTTCTACCTTCAAGACAGCGCAAGGCTTGACTTTCCTGCAAGAGGGAATCATCACCGAGCAAAGCCCTACATTCCCTTGTTCACGTGGTTTTCATTACGGCAGACTGACGGTAGGTTGCCATGCTCACGGAGCACCGATTCCGTTGATACCTGCCATCGCTACATCGTGCAACTCCTACTTCTGTTGGGGGCTGTTCCGTATGTTCGGTGACCGCAAGTACGGTTCGCCGCAGAATGCCATCACCGTTTGGAAAGACCATATGGTTTCGCAAGGATTCGGCTACAAACTGGGAGTCGATTTGCCGGGTGAGAAACGCGGGTTAATCCCGAACGCGCAATTCTATGACAAAGCCTATCGCGGGCACTGGAACGGACTGACCGTAATCAGTATCTCCATCGGTCAGGGAGAAATTCTGTCCACCCCGCTTCAGATAGCAAACCTGGGAGCAACGATAGCCAATAGGGGATATTTCGTCACACCGCATATCGTGAAGGAAATCCAGGACAATCAGATAGACAGTCTCTACCGTACTCCCCGCTATACCACTATCGAAAAAAGACATTACGAGTCGGTGGTGGAAGGTATGCGTGCCGCCGCTACGGGTGGTACTTGCCGAATGCTTTCCATGATGGTTCCGGATTTGGAAGCCTGTGGAAAAACGGGTACGGCACAGAACCGCGGTCACGACCACTCGGTATTTATGGGCTTCGCGCCGATGAACAAACCGAAAATAGCTATCGCCGTCTATGTGGAGAACGGTGGATGGGGCGCTACATACGGAGTTCCTTTCGGGGCACTGATGATGGAGCAGTATTTGAAAGGCAAGCTCTCGCCGGAGAACGAGTTGAGAGCGGAAGAATTTAGTAACAGAGTGATATTGTATGGTAACGAGGAACGATAGTTTGTGGAAAACACTGGACTGGGTAACGATTTGCATTTACCTGCTCCTGATTGTCGGCGGGTGGTTCAGCGTCTGCGGGGCGAGCTATGATTATGGCGAACGCGACTTCCTCGATTTCTCTACCCGTGCCGGCAAACAGTTCGTATGGATTATCTGCTCCTTCGGACTTGGATTTGTGCTGTTGATGTTGGAAGACCGTATGTATGATATGTTCGCGTACATTATATATATAGGGATGATTCTCTTGCTTATCGTCACTATCTTTATTGCACCGGACACGAAAGGTTCCCGTTCCTGGCTCGTGATGGGCCCGGTCAGCCTGCAACCCGCCGAATTTGCCAAGTTCGCCACGGCTCTGGCGCTGGCCAAATATATGAACGCCTACTCATTCAGCATCAAGAAGGAGAAGTGTGCCCTGGTCTTGGGAGTGATAATCCTTCTCCCGATGTTATTGATTATCGGTCAGCGGGAGACAGGCTCTGCCTTGGTATATCTCGCCTTTTTCTTGGTTCTCTACCGGGAAGGAATGCCGGGAGTGGTGCTTTTTGCCGGAGTCTGTGCGGTAATCTACTTCGTAGTCGGCATCCGTTTCGACGAAGTGTTCATTGCCGACACGCCCACACCATTGGGGGAATTTATCGTATTACTCTTGATTTTGTTATTCGCCGGCGGTATGGTATGGGTATATCGTAAGAAAGCCGTACCTACCCGCAACATCATTGGCGGAAGTCTGGGTGTATTATTAATCGCCTACTTAGTATCGGAATACTGGGTACATTTCAGCCTGGTTTGGGTGCAATGGGGGCTTTGTGCTGTCGTAGTAGGCTATCTGATATATTTGGCATTGAGCGAGCGTCAGCGCACCTACTTCTTAATCGCCTTGTTCACTATCGGCTCCATCGGGTTCCTTTATTCCAGTAACTATGTCTTTGATAATGTACTTGAACCGCATCAGCAAATCCGTATCAAGGTGGTGTTGGGCTTGGAAGAAGACTTGACGGGAGCGGGATATAACGTGAACCAGTCCAAGATTGCCATCGGTTCCGGCGGACTGACGGGAAAAGGTTTCCTGAACGGCACGCAAACCAAATTGAAGTATGTACCCGAACAAGATACCGACTTCATCTTCTGTACAGTAGGAGAGGAGCAGGGATTTATCGGCTCGGCTGCTGTCCTGATAGCCTTCCTGATTCTGATTTTACGGTTGATATTCTTGTCCGAACGACAACCCTCTACTTTCGGGCGGGTATATGGATACTCTGTCGTCAGCATTTTCCTCTTCCATCTGTTTATTAATGTCGGTATGGTGTTGGGATTGACACCGGTTATCGGTATTCCATTGCCGTTCTTCAGTTACGGTGGGTCTTCCTTGTGGGGCTTTACGATATTGCTGTTTATTTTCCTGCGTTTGGATGCAGGGCGGGGCAGAAGGCTTTAAAAAGAGCTTCTAATTATCTATGTGTTGTTTTTCAACCCGTATTCCTACGTCATTCATTCCTTGCAGACTCTTGTCTTTCATCCCGTGCATTACCTTAATGGTATAATTACCCGGATGCAAAGTTCGCACGGATTTAACGAATGTCTCCGACTGATAAATGCTTCCCCATCCTTTTCCCGTCCATCTGCCGCTAGAATCTGCCAGGGTGATGGCGATAGTATCCGTATGCCACACTGTAGAATCCGGCATATTCTGACTGATAAATAAATGCAAGTCATGATACGGATAATCCGTCCTGTTGCGAACTTCCGCAAACAGCCGGAAAGTCGTGGGAATACTATCCGTGACAGGAATCTGAAAAGAGAGTGTATCACTCTTTCCCCACCCTTCATCGGGAAGGGATTGGTAAGAGTGATACACCGTATTCTCGTCGTTACAGGCTACTGCCATGCAGGCAGTGAGCAGACCAAATAAACTATTCCTGAGAAGGCTTTTCATTATGATTCTGCGGTTTCTCCTGATTTGGGTTTCTTTCCGGTCGTTCAGGTCTTTCTCTTTCCGGTCTTTCGGATCTTTCTGGTCTTTCCGGTTTGGGACGACGCTCCTGACCTTGCGGACGTTCCGGTCGTTCTTGATTTTGCGGACGTTCCTGATTTTGCGGACGTTCTTGTCCTTGTGGGCGTTCCGGTCGTCTGTTGTCGTTATTCCGTCCCTGGTTCTGCCCTTGATTCTGTCCCCTGTTCCGGTTATTATTATTGTTTCTCGGTCGGTTTTCCCTTTCCCCTCTATTCCCGTTTTCTGAGGGTTGCGGGCGGTTATCATTCTCCCGTTGAGGTTGTTGCGGACGGTTTCCACCCTCTGCCTGTTGCTGCGGGCGGTTGTTATTGTTGCTATTTCCTTTTTTCTTCTTCTTGTTATTCCGGTTTCCGCCATCCTTATTATTCCGGTTGCGGTCGAAACGGGTAAGGCTTTCCTGTTCCAATAAGTCTACCGGCTTCTTCGGTTCCGGCTTCTTCTCTTCTTCGACCAGGCTGTCCGGCTTCATCCCTTTTCTATTCATGGAGATAATCTCAAAAGCACGTTTACCGCTAATCGTAACCAAATTAGCAGGGAAGCTCTTGTCTGTAGAATAAGAAATCTGATTGCTCAGAATATCCGCCTTGAAGAAATAGAAAGTACCATCCTTCGTTTCCAATTCTATCTCCTTGGAAGGAAGGCGTTTTTGAGCTTCCACATAGCAGTCCACTTCATAGTTCAGGCAGCATTTCAGCTTCGCGCATTGTCCGGCAAGTTTCTGCGGATTCAGTGAAATGTCCTGATAACGGGCTGCGCTGGTAGATACCGATACGAAACTCGTCATCCATGTGGCACAGCAAAGCTCGCGTCCGCAAGGGCCGATACCGCCGATACGTCCCGCTTCCTGGCGTGCGCCAATCTGCTTCATCTCGATACGTACACGGAATGCCTCTGCCAATACCTTAATCAGTTGGCGGAAATCCACACGTTCGTCCGCGATATAATAGAAGATAGCCTTGTTGCCGTCTCCCTGATACTCCACATCTCCGATTTTCATGTTCAGGCTCAGATTCAAAGCAATCTGACGCGCACGAATCATCGTAGCATGTTCTTTACTTTTGGCTTCGTTGAATTTCTCCATATCCACCGGTTTGGCTTTCCGGTAGACACGCTTGACTTCCGTATCCGCCTTGAAGTTCGCTTTCTTCATTTGCAGCGGAACCAGTCTGCCTGTCAGCGTTACTACACCGATATCATGGCCCGGAGCAGCTTCAACGGCAACTATATCCCCCTTTTCCAGTTTGATTTTATTGCTGTTGCGGTAATATCCCTTCCGGGTATTCTTGAATTGCACCTCTACCATGTCACTCTCTTCCGCGTTGCCCGGTATGTCTGCCAGCCAATCGTAGGTGTTCAGTTTCTTATCTTGTCGGGAGCACCCTTTGCAGCAAAGGCCGCCGCTCCCATTATGAAGTTTATATTCCATAGTTTATATATTTATTATTGCTTCAACAGTACAATCATCTTCAGCGAGAAGTCGAAGAATACCATTTTAGCATTTACATTCTGTTCTATATGTAGTTGCGCTTCGCTCAGTTCGTCCATGATGCCCATCACATTCCGTTCGTTGACAAAAGGTGCAAAGCGGGTTGCAAAATTCTGTTCGTTGATAGTCATATACGTAAGGTCGCGCTGATGCAGGTTGAAGATGAAATTCTCCCGAATCATACGCTGGCAATATTCCAGAAGATTCTTCTGGCGTTCACGCCCCATGCCCGCCACTTGTTCGCTCCACATTTTCATCTCCCTGATCTTCCGTTGATAAGACAACCGCATCAGGCTGACAAATAATTCAAAGAACAACTGGTTCTCTTCATTCAGATGAATAGACTCGAGCGCCTTGATGAAATTTCCGTTTGCCAGGTGGGCGATAGAAACACTGTCGGCAGGCAAAATATTATATTTCGTCTGCAATACGCGATCAATACTGGCTTCATCAATCTTCCGTACATTCATACGTTGGGTACGGCTCAGGATAGTGGGCAGAATCATGTCCGGTGTTTCCGATACTAATAAGAAAACCGTCTTTTCCGGTGGCTCCTCAAGCAACTTCAGCAGTTTATTGGCGCATACCGGATGCATTTTTTCCGGTAGCCACACAATCGTAATCTTAAATCCTCCTTCACTGGATTTCAGACTCAGTTTTTTCAGAATCTCATCACTCTCCTTGGCGTAGATCAATGCCTGTGAGTTCTCTGCATCCATCTCACCCAACCAGTGATTAAGGTTAAAGTAAGGATGATTGATGACAAACGGTCGCCAGTCGGCAATATAATCATCGCATACTTCCTTCTTTCCCTTCGCGCTTTTCACGATAGGGAATACGAAATGTACGTCGGGATGTACCAGTTTATTGAATTTCACGCAGGACGGACACGTTCCGCAGGCATCAGTCTCCCCCCGATTAGTACAACTGATGTAACGTGCGTATGCAATAGCCAACGGCATTTTCCCGACCCCTTCCGGGCCGCAGATGAGTTGGGCATGTGGAATACGCCCCTCATTCACTTCCTGAATAAGCCGTTGCTTGATTTCTTCTTGTCCGATTACGTCTCTGAAAAACATATCAATAAATGATTTTGGCTACTTCTTTGATACTGTCTACTGCTCCGATAGAGTAGAAATGAATACTTGGCACTCCGTGAGCCATCAGCTCCTTGCACTGGGCTACACACCATTCAATGCCCACCTGCTCGGCTTCCGCGTCGTTCTTGCATTTCAACGCTTCCTTCACCAAGTCTTCCGGCAAGTCCACCTTGAATGTCTTTGGAATCATGCTCAGTTGGGACAATTTTTTGAACGGCTTGATTCCCGGAATGATAGGTATATTGATACCTGCCGTCTTCGCCTGCTCTACAAATTCAAAATATTTCCTGTTATCGTAGAACAACTGTGTTACGGCATATTCCGCCCCGTTCTCCACTTTTTTCTTCAACCAGTAAAGGTCGGTCTCGATATTAGGTGCTTCTTCGTGCTTCTCCGGATAACAAGCCACCCCGTAAGAAAACGGCGTACTGCTGACTTTCATTTCCGAACCGTCTACAAAGATGCCTTTATTGAAATTATTGATTTGTTCCTGCAATTCGATAGCGTGATGGTATCCGTCGCCTTCCGGTGTGAATACTGATTCGTGCTTCGCCTTGTCGCCACGCAACACCAGCAATTCCGTGATATTCAGAAATTGCAGGTCGAGCAACACATACTCCGTTTCCTCGCGTGTGAAACCGCTGCATAAAATATGTGGAACGACCGTGATATTGTATTTATTCTGAATGGCAGCGGCTACGGCAACCGTTCCCGGACGCCTTCTCAGACGGTTTCTCTGAAACAATCCGCCTCCGAGGTCTTTATAAACGTATTCGCTGCGGTGGGTGGTGATATTGATATATTTCGGGTCGAATTCCCGAAGCGTATCAATTGTCTGATATAACTTTTCTATTCCCGTTCCTTTCAGAGGTGGAAGGATCTCGAAAGAAAAAGCAGTTTTCTTGTTGCTATGTATTAAATCAATTACTTTCATTCTTTTTTGCTAATGTTCGTTATCTATGTCGGACTAAACGTGCATATTGGGACAAAAATACGAAAAAAGAAAGATTTCTTCTTGATTTACTCTAAAATAGTTTTGTTTTTATCGCACTATATAGATAAAAGAGGGAATATCCTCTTATAGGATACACCCTCTCTTACCTAATCATTATTATATTAGAATTTACTTTTCAAGGAACGATTTCTTCATCCGGGCAATGTCTGTCAGGTAATCTTGTAAATCCTGTTCATGTTCTTCCTCTTCGGCAAGAATATGTTTGGCGATGTCACAAGTCGTGAAATCTTTCCCGTTGGTAAAGTCGGCAATTTCCTGATAACGAAGGATTGCGCAGCGTTCTGAAGCGACGTTATCTTTCAGCAAACTGACAGAATCGAAGCCTTGCGGAGCGTCATATTTGCATCTTGCCAACTCGAACCATTGTTTGGGGTCAAGCACCGGAACTCCTTCCAGTTCGATGATACGGTCAGCGAGCAGTTGCGCATGTCTGCGCTCTTCTTCGGCATGTTCCTCAAATTCACCCTGTACATCGGCACGCATGGCACCTTCCACTACTAATGCACCTACCCAATATTGATAGTATGCCAACCATTCTTCAGCTAATGCTGCGTTCAACTGTGCGATCAAACTTTCTACATCTAGTTTTCCTTGTAGAATTTTTACACTTTCTCTAGCCATAATTTTTATGTTTAGGTTACTATGTTTAAGTTGCCTATGTAACAGACTGCGGTTGCTTTTGTTTCGTGATTGCGATAGTTTTAACAAAAAAAATCCCCTCATCTGCCATTCGTCCGTGCTGGCAAAGAGGGGATGTATGTCAATGCGGCATCAAACCTTTCTTCCTTTTCTGATCGGTGAGTTCTGTTTGGGCGGCTGCGTTTTCTTTTCTACTACTCTTGACTTTCCAACCCGAAGCCCGCTTCCTCCTTTTTTCTTCTTCTTTATCGTCGTCTCTAGCTTCACTTGCTCTCTGTCTATACCCTCAGTGGATGCGCTCAAGGGTTTGTCAGCTTTTGCTTTTTGGGCTTGTTTGGAGACAATATTGGCTTTGCGGTAATTCGTTTTTATGTCATACCCTTGCAAGGCTCTGTTTATCGCCTTGTTGCTATTGGCGGGTTTCCTGACTTGAACGATATCTTTTGACTTGTCCAATAAGTCAAAAAGTTCTTCCAGTTCTCCGGGAGCCAAATCCCTATAGTTCCCTTGCCCCAGATTACCTAATTTGATGTTCATAATCTGGATGCGTTCCAGCTTGACCACTTCATAGTCAAAATACTCGCACATTCGGCGGATTTGACGGTTAAGTCCTTGAACCAAAGAAATCTGAAAGGTGTATGGATTGATTTCTTTGATTTCGCAACGGCGGGTTACCCTGTCCAGAATGGGAACACCCTCTGCCATCTTGGTGAGAAACTCTTTGGTGATGGGTCTGTCTACTCTTACCAGATATTCCTTTTTATGATTGTTGCCCACGCGCAATATCTTGTTGACAATATCTCCATCGTTCGTAAGAAGGATTAAGCCCTGAGAGTCTTTATCCAGACGTCCGATAGGAAATATGCGTTGTTCGTGACTTATGTACTCGATAATATTGCTTCTGTCAGAAACATCTGTTGTGCTGACGACTCCTACCGGTTTGTTAAATGCGATATACACGGGCTCAATCTCATTTTTAATAAGCTCTCCGCGTACTTCAACTTTTTGACCCGGCAATATGCGCATTCCGATAGTTGCACGTTTACCATTGATGGTTACATGCCCGTCTTTGATAAACTGGTCAGCCTCTCTTCGCGAGCAATAACCTGATCCACTGATGTATCTGTTCAGTCTATATTCCATTTATATTTTTATTTATGTATTTACGATAGTCCATCAAACATTGTATTTGCACTTATGTGTATGTGCCGACAGGATGTTCGTTTCATCATCTTAACCATCCTGTACTCTTAGTAGGGAATGCTTAATTAAATGTGGGAAATCTTCCTCAAGAAGAAAGCTCTTTTTAGAGCTTTAAAAATGTGGTCAGATAATACGGAGCAAATATAGCAATAGAAACAAAGAGAAGAAAGAATATTAGCAATTATAAATAAGAAATATAGAAGATATCGAATTTATTGAGCGAATTCAGCGCGCGCCCTCTATGCGAAAAAAGCAAAATCATTTCTCATATTCTCATGGAGAATGGTATTCGGTTGATAATTAGATGTATAGGCTATGAGAATTAAAATGTTTACATGCATTTCTCATAGTTTATAGCTGTAAAGTGCCTTCAAAGAAGGTATTTCTCATACTTTATTTCGCATTTCTCATGCTGTATATTATGCTTGACCTTGTTTCAGGATACTAATATGTATGGGTCAATATAGCCGTAGTTTGTATGTTGAGTAGGCAGATGGCGTGTCTTTCATAACAGACATTATTGTGTTTTCCTGCCTTCATCCGTATTATTCCACTCCAGTGAACAGGCCGGTGCACTCGAGTAGATAGACCTGTGCACTCTAGTGCACGAGCCTGTTTACTAGAGTACAACGATAGAGATGTCTTATTGAAAATCTATTGATTACAGTAGCATAATCTTTGACTGTCAGCTAGTTATAATGAAAATGAACGGTAGCTTTACTACAGTTCATTAAGCCTTGATGATCAGACTATGAGAATACTATTTTTGATGAATGAGAAATGCCGGTAATAGGATGAGAAATGCATTATTTTAAGCGTATTTTCTTGATAAAATCATGAGAAATACATGTAAATAATTTTATTCTCATAATATATGAGGTTGGTAATCAGATGAATATTCTTTCCTATGAGAATATGAGAAATGATTTTGTTTTTTTATTCTAGAAACGCGTGGGCATGCAATTGGTGTCGTTTTGCGGAAAAGAATCTTTTAACCTTGTTATGGGAAATAGTTCTCTTAAAAATATCTATCTTTGCATAACAGGTGTCTTTGTTATAAAAAGAATAGAATATGAGCAATAAAATTTATCCAATTGGTATTCAGAATTTTGAAAAGATTCGTAATGACGGTTATTTCTATATTGATAAAACGGCATTGATGTATCAAATGGTAAAAACCGGAAGCTATTACTTCCTGAGTCGTCCGCGGCGTTTCGGAAAGAGTCTGCTCATTTCTACCTTAGAGGCTTACTTTCAAGGGAAGAAAGAACTGTTTACGGGACTGGCAGTAGAGAAATTGGAAAAGGATTGGATAAAATATCCTATATTGCATCTGGATCTTAATATCGAGAAGTATGATACGCCGGAAAGTCTGGATAAAATATTGAATGATAACCTTGAATATTGGGAAAGCCAATATGGTACCCGTCCGTCCGAGACATCCTTTTCTCTGCGCTTTGCCGGTATCATTCAGCGTGCTTGCGAAAAGACGGGGCAACGTGTAGTTATTCTGGTAGATGAGTATGACAAACCTATGCTGCAAGCCATTGGTAATGAAGAGCTCCAAAAACAATTCCGAAATACCTTGAAGCCATTTTATGGAGCACTCAAAACGAAGGACGGTTGCATTAAGTTTGCCCTGCTTACCGGTGTAACAAAATTTGGCAAAATTAGTGTGTTCAGTGACTTGAACAATCTGGATGATATTTCAATGTGGAATGAGTATGTCGAAATTTGTGGTGTCAGTGAACATGAAATCCATGAAAATCTGGAAACAGAACTTCATGAATTTGCAGCAGCGCGAGGAATAACGTATGATGAACTCTGTGAGGAACTGAGAAAGTCTTATGACGGCTACCATTTTACACACAATTCTATAGGTATGTACAATCCGTTCAGCCTGCTTAATGCTTTCAAACGCAAGGAGTTCGGCAGTTATTGGTTTGAAACGGGCACGCCTACCTATCTGGTGAAATTACTTAAAAAACATCATTATGACCTGGAGCGGATGGCTCATGAAGAAACCGATGCCCAGGTATTGAACAGTATCGACTCTGAATCCACCAATCCTATCCCCGTAATTTATCAAAGTGGATACCTCACTATCAAGGGATATGATGAAGAATTCGGCATGTATCGCCTGGGCTTTCCCAACCGTGAAGTGGAAGAAGGGTTTATTCGTTTTCTGCTTCCTTTTTATGCGAACGTAAATAAAGTCGAATCCCCTTTTGAAATTCAGAAATTTGTCCGTGAAGTGCGTTCCGGTGATTATAACTCTTTCTTCCGCCGCCTGCAAAGTTTCTTTGCTGATACTACCTACGAAGTGATCCGTGACCAGGAGCTGCATTACG
>ERZ779623.229-NODE-229-length-25786-cov-5.271890_pt1 | contig 25786 bp, 19 predicted proteins | sample MGYA00514189_ERZ779623 | MGnify/ENA primary metagenome ERZ779623 (study PRJEB29562, sample SAMEA4376712) | mouse gut metagenome | isolation source: Cecum | study: EMG produced TPA metagenomics assembly of the A DSS colitis mouse model was used to assess the... | reverse complement strand
GGCTGGCAAGGATTATGCAAAAGCTGTGGATGCCTACAAGATGTCATTGCGCAATAATCCTACAGATGATGAAACGCGATATAATCTGGCTCTTGCCCAAAAAATGTTGAAAGATCAACAACAGAACCAGCAGAATCAAGACCAGAATCAGGATCAAAACAAAGATCAACAAAAGCAAGATCAAAAACAAGACCAAAATAAAGATAAACAGAACGACCAGAAGCAAGATGAAAAGAAAGATCAGCAACAACCGCCCAAATCTGAAAAACAAAATAATCAGATGTCGAAGGAGAACGCTGAACAATTGCTGAATTCTGTGATGCAGGATGAAAAAGACGTGCAGGATAAAGTAAAGAAACAACAGAAAGTATTGCAGGGTGGTCGTTTAGAAAAAGATTGGTAATATAAAGTTGACGATATATAAATTTCATAAGCAATGAAAAAACTGATTATTATATTGATGGCATTGATAGCATATGGCACTCAGGCATTGGCTGATAAAGTGTCTTTTACTGCTTCTGCTCCTGACGCAGTGGTAGTAGGCGATCAATTCAGGCTGTCTTACACTGTAACTACACAGAAAATTAAAGATTTTCAGGCTCCCTCAATTAAGGGATTCGATGTATTGATGGGACCGAGCCGTTCACAGCAAAGTAGTACCCAAATTATAAATGGTAATGTTACATCTACCAGTAGTATTACATTTACATATATATTAATGGCTAATACTGCCGGTGAATACACGATTAGTGGTGCTTCGATTGTAGCCGATGGTAATCAAATGGTATCGAACTCGGTAAAAATTAAAGTACTGCCACAAGATCAAAGCAGTAATGGAGGTCAAAACGGTAGCAGTAATAACAACTCTTCCATACATTCTTCGTCCGGTACGACTGTATCTAATCAGGACTTATTTATCACTGCAACTGCCAGCAAAACCAATGTATTCGAACAGGAAGCATTTGTTCTGACATATAAGATCTATACCAGAGAGTCAAATTTGCAGTTAAATAATGCCAAGCTCCCTGATTTTAAAGGTTTCCATTCACAGGAAATCGAAATGACAACAAATGCTAAATGGACTCCTGAACATTATCAGGGACGTAATTACTATACAACAGTTTATCGTCAGTTTGTACTCTTTCCACAGCAATCAGGCAAACTATATATAGATCCGGCTCAATTTCAGATGACAGTAGGAAAACCTGTACAATCAGCCGATCCTTTCGATGCATTTTTTAATGGTGGAAGTAGTGTGGTGGAAATAAAGAAAAATATCGCCACTCCTAAGATAGCAATAAATGTCAATCCACTTCCAGCCGGTAAGCCGTCAGACTTCTCTGGTGGTGTAGGAGAGTTTACCATTTCTTCATCTATTAATAGCAAAGAGTTGAAAACCAATGATGCTATTACTATCAAACTGGTTATTTCCGGCACAGGAAACTTGAAGTTGATTTCTAATCCGGAAATAAAATTCCCGGATGATTTCGAAGTATATGACCCCAAAGTAGATAATCAGGTTAGATTGACCCGTGAAGGACTTACTGGTAATAAAGTAATTGAGTATCTGGCAATTCCCAGACATGCCGGGACTTATAAGATTCCGGGAGTATCTTTCAGTTATTTCGATATTCGTTCCAAATCATATAAAACTCTGAAAACGGAAGAGTATGTAGTGAATATTGAAAAGGGTGCAGGAAATGCAGATCAAGTGATTGCAAACTTTACTAATAAAGAGGACTTGAAAGTATTAGGAGAAGATATACGTTATATCAAGCAAAACGAGGTAACTCTTCAACCTAAAGGTAGTTTCTTCTACGGTTCAATGACCTATTGGTTATTCTATATTATTCCGGCTCTTGCCTTTATTATCTTCTTTATTATTTATCGTAAACAAGCAGCAGAGAATGCCAATGTTGCTAAGGTGCGGACAAAGAAAGCTAATAAAGTCGCTACAAAACGTATGAAATTAGCAGGTAAGCTACTTTCTGAAAACAAGAAGGATGCTTTTTATGATGAGGTTCTGAAAGCATTATGGGGATATATTAGTGATAAGTTAAATATTCCGGTATCCCGTTTATCCAAAGATAATATCGAAGAAAAACTGAGAAACCATGGAGTGAATGAGGAACTAATTAAAGGATTCCTGAATGCACTGAATGACTGTGAATTTGCCCGTTTCGCTCCAGGAGATGAAAATCAGGCTATGGATAAAGTTTATTCATCTTCAATAGAAGTAATAAGCAAAATGGAGAATTCAATAAAACATTAACCAAGAAGAGATTGTGTTATGAAAAAAATATTATTTTTTATATTAATATTAATGTCGGTGACTTGTTTTGGACAGGATTCACAAAACATTGATTCTATACAAGTTAACGATTCTATCCATGCCGGTTCTACTATATTCTCTAATGATACACCCGGTGATATTACAAAAGCTGAAGGGGACTCCGCATACATAAAGGAAGATTATGCCACAGCTATTCAAGTATACGAAACGCTGTTAAAGAATGGAGAAGCTGCTGACGTTTATTATAACCTGGGAAATAGTTATTATAAAATAGGAGAAATAGCAAAAGCAGTCCTCAACTATGAACGTGCTTTACTATTACAACCCGGTAATAATGACATTCGTGCTAATCTTGAAGTAGCACGTGCCAAAACAATAGATAAAGTAGAACCAGTTCCCGAAGTATTCTTTGTCTCATGGACTAAGTCTTTGATAAATAGTATGAGTGTAGATGCATGGGCAACATGGGGAATCATCTCTTTTATTTTATTCATTGTTGCACTCTATTTCTTCATATTCTCTAAACAGATTATGTGGAAGAAAGCCGGTTTTATATCGGGAATCATCTTTTTGATTATTACTATATGTACTAATCTTTTTGCTTCAGAGCAAAAAGAACATTTAGTAAACCGGAATGAAGCAATTGTTATGAATCCAAGTGTCACAGTTCGAAGTACTCCCAGTGAAAGTGGCACTAGCTTATTTATTCTCCATGAAGGAAGAAAGGTAAGCATCAAGGACAATTCGATGAAAGAATGGAAAGAAATTCGCTTGGAGGACGGAAAAGTAGGCTGGGTGCCGGCTTCCGCTATTGAGGTGATATAGAGCCAAATAAAAGATTTAATAAATTCAGAAAAAAGATAAGCAAATAATTTGTTTTATCTTTTTTTTTGCTTAAGTTTATAGCGTGATAAAAAAATCACATAGTATTAACCATTAAATTTACGAGACATGAGAACAATAACATTTAATGAACTTCGTAAGATTAAAGATTCATTGCCTAGCGGTAGCATGCATAGAATAGCGGACGAACTTGGTTTGCACGTAGATACTGTGCGAAACTTCTTCGGCGGCCACAATTTCAAGGAAGGAAAAAGCGTCGGAATACATCTTGAGCCCGGTCCGGATGGTGGGCTTGTAATGCTGGATGATACGACAGTTCTTGATCGGGCTTTAAAGATATTGGATGAATTGAATATGAGAATGCAAAAAGAACAGGCTACCGAATCTGTGCAAGTTTAAAATATAACAAACTCTGAATCCCAATTGAGCAAACAATTGGGATTTCTTATTTGTTCACCCTTCAAAAATGTACATTTATGGAAGACAAATTAGTAACCCTAGCCATTCTGACGTATACCAAAGCTCAGATATTAAAGAATGTCCTTGAAAATGAAGGTATTGAAACATACATTCATAACGTAAACCAAATACAACCGGTCGTTTCTTCGGGTGTTCGCTTACGAATTAAGGAAAGTGATTTACCACGTGCACTAAAAATAACAGAAAGTTCGACCTGGCTATCCGAAAGTATAGTGGGAGAGAAGGAGCCTAAAGTTGAAAACAAATCGAATAAGATTTTAATCCCTGTTGACTTCTCTAATTACTCGATGAAAGCGTGTGAATTTGCTTTTAATTTGGCGAAAACAGAAAATGCAGAAGTCATCTTATTACATGTTTATTTTACGCCTATATATGCATCATCATTGCCATATGGAGATGTTTTCAATTATCAGGTTGGAGATGAAGAAACTGTGAAAACTATTATTCACAAAGTACATTCTGATCTCAATGCTTTATCAACAAAAATAAAAGAAAAAATTGCCTCAGGAGAATTTCCTGATATCAAATATAGTTGTATTCTTCGGGAAGGTATTCCTGAAGAAGAAATACTTAGATATGCCAAAGAGCAACGTCCCATTGTGATTATCATGGGAACTCGGGGCAAGAATCAAAAAGATATTGATTTGATTGGCAGTGTAACCGCTGAAGTTATTGAGAGAAGTCGTACTGCAGTGTTGGCCATTCCTGAAAATACACCATTCAAACAATTCAGTGAAGTCAAACATATTGCTTTCATAACAAATTTCGACCAAAGAGATTTAATTGCATTTGAAGCATTCTTCAATACTTGGAAATCATTTCATTTTTCAGTATCTTTGATACATCTTACCGAATCCAAAGATACCTGGAATGAAATAAAACTTGCAGGAATAAAAGAATATTTCCATAAACAATATCCGGGGCTTGAAATTCATTATGACGTTGTAATGAGTGATAATTTATTAAAAGGACTTGACCAATATATCAAAGAGAATCAAATAGATATAATCACACTAACTTCATATAAAAGAAATATATTCGCTCGCTTATTTAATCCAAGTATTGCCAGAAAGATGATATTTCACTCTGATACACCATTACTTGTTATTAGGATGATCAAATGAGATATAAAAAAGGTATTCAAGATTAGGGAATAATCAATATTATGTTTAATAGAAAAAGGAGCAAATTCATACTTTGCTCCTTTTCTGTTTTTGTGTCATCCAAAAATTATTATCCATCAATTGTTGGAAAGCCGAAACTACAAAACGATCCTTCTCAAAAAATAAAAAAGATAAAGAAGGTTACTATTTTTACAAGTAACCTTCTTTATCTTTTTTATTCAGATTTATTCAGAAAGATGATTATTTCATCAACTTATCAATTTCTTCAAATTCAGGCCCCATATTCAAGTTATAATAAACTCGGTAAAGACCTTGCAACCACAAATCTTGTTGATCAGGTTTCAAAGCTCTGGCTTTTTCATAGAAGGGTTTAGCTTCTTCATAGAATTTTTTCACTACAGCCTGTGCTTCAGCATACTTAGGATCATTGATATCTGTTGTAGCTTTGTCAGCATAATCCTGTGCCTTCATCAAATATACCAAACCAACGTTAGAGTATGCTTCTGCATATTCCGGATCAGCAGCAATAGCCTTCTTATAGTATTCGATTGCATTATCATACTCTTTCATGTTATGATAAAGATATGCTTTTACATACAAATACAGTTTGTTATTAGGATCATTAGACAACATTCTATCAGCAAATTCCATTGCCTTAGAAGCTTGATTAGAACTATTATAATAATCAACTAAGTTTGCAAAGAAATAGTCATTTCCAGGGAATTTTAGGATACCTTCTTCCAAAGCCTTGATCCATGCTGCAGTATCACCTTTAGCTTTATAAGCATCAGCCATCAACTGCATTGCAAATTTACCACCGTCTTTATCAGCCAAAGCCGCAGGTGCATATTTGATGATTGCGTCTTTATCACCTACTCTATCAGCAGCCAATGTTGCATAATAGGCAATTTGTGGAAGCAGAGTATCAGTTTTAGCAATTTCTTTGTCAGCTAACATCGGATAAGAAGCTGATTCTACGTATGTTGCGAAGAATTTCAGAGCTTCTTTATTCTTATCCAAATTGAAATACTGGATACCACCATTAATCAAGTTTGGACGTTCAGCCAACATGCTGGAAGCATTTGCCTTGCGATACTTGTTTTTAATTTTACCTTTTTCATTAGGAACTTGTGCCAAATCATCGCATTTTGTATAGTACTCATACATTTTCAAAATACTATTGTATACTTTCAATGTATCATACGGTTTTTTCAAAAAAGCATTTTTCATTTGCTCTTCGTTGATACGTCTCTGAATAAATCCAGCAACGTCCCATGTGTCAGCAAGATCCTTTGTTTCAGGATTCTTCATAGCTTCCTTAATGAGCTGTTCAGCCTGTTTAAAATTAGGTTTTACATCATTGGCAATACTCTTTGCTTCTTTCACATTCTTCATCTGAGCGAATGAGAAGCTAACAGCCATCAATAAAACCATCGAAAATAATACTCTTTTCATGATTGTTGTTTGATTAATTATTAATATTATGTCTATTCCTCAATTTCATTGTTGCTTTCGTTTTCATTAACGTCAGCTACATCTTCAACATCGGGAACATCTGCGTTTGGATCACTCACAATAGTTCCCTCTGTTTCTTCTGCCGGTATTTCATCTTCAAGACTTTCAGTCATAACCTTACATACCGAACCGATCTGATCGTTACGTTTTTCAAGATTAATAAGACGAACACCTTGCGTAGCACGTCCCATGATGCGAACATCTTCCACTTTCAAACGGATAGTGATACCAGACTTATTAATAATCATCAAGTCATTTTCATCTGTAACAGACTTGATTGTTACCAATTTACCTGTTTTCTCCGTAATATTCATGGTTTTGACACCCTTACCGCCACGGTTAGTCTTACGATAATCTTCGATTTCAGAACGTTTTCCATATCCCTGTTCAGAAACAACCATTACAGATTCTGTTTCCAAATCCTTGATACAGATCATTCCAACAACTTCGTCCTGGCCATCATTATCCAATGTAATACCACGTACACCCGTCGCAGTACGTCCCATTACGCGGACTGCTGCTTCATGGAAACGAATTGCACGTCCATTACGATTAGCAATGATAATCTCATTATTTCCATTCGTCATACGAACTTCAATAACACTGTCATCTTCACGAATAGTAATTGCATTTACACCGTTCTGACGAGGACGAGAGTATTGTTCAAGCAGTGTTTTCTTTATTACACCTTTCTTAGTACAGAACAATACATAATGGCTATTAATAAATTCAGAATCCTCCAGGCTCTTGACACGCAAGTATGCTGTTACATTATCGTCAGAATCAATATTCAGCAAGTTTTGGATAGCACGTCCCTTAGAATTCTTCGTTCCTTCAGGTATTTCATATACCTTCAACCAATAGCACTTACCTTTTTGTGTAAAGAACATCATAGTATTGTGCATGGTAGCCGGATAAATATGCTCAACAAAGTCTTCGTCACGGGTTTCTGTACCCTTGGAACCTACTCCACCACGGTTCTGTGCGCGGAATTCAGTCAACGGTGTACGTTTGAGATATCCCATATGAGAGATTGTGATAATCATCTGGTCATCCGCATAGAAGTCTTCCGGATTAAACTCTTCTGAAGAATAAACAATTTCAGAACGACGTTCATCGCCATATTTCGCTTTTACTTCTAACAATTCCTCTTTCATTACCTTGCGGCATACTTCATCATCAGCCAGGATACTTTCCAAATAAGCAATTTGCTTCATTATTTCTTCGTATTCTGCATGAAGCTGATCCTGCATCAGACCAGTCAACTGACGCAAACGCATTTCTACAATGGCGCGAGACTGAATTTCTGTCAGGTTGAAACGCTCTATCAAGCCTGCAATAGCATCATTGGGGGTTTTAGCTGCACGAATAATACGGATTACTTCATCAATATTGTCCGAAGCTATGATTAAACCTTCGAGAATGTGTGCACGCTCTTTTGCCTTGCGGAGTTCAAACTGTGTACGACGGATAACAACCTCATGTCTATGCTCGATGAAGTATTTAATTAAATCTCTCAGATTCAGAGTCTTCGGACGTCCGTGAATCAGAGCAACGTTATTCACACCGAAAGATGTCTGCAAAGCTGTCATCTTATAGAGCTTATTCAGCACTACACTTGCGTTTGCATCACGTTTCACGTCAATAACAATACGCATACCGTCACGGTCTGACTCATCATTCGCATTCGAGATACCCTCTATTTTCTTATCGTTCACAAGGTCAGCGATGTATTTAATCAATTCTGCCTTGTTTACATTATACGGTATCTCGGTTACTACGATCTTATCATGCGTCTGTCCGGTTTCTATTTCAGCTTTTGCACGCATAACTACACGTCCACGACCTGTCAGATATGCTTCACGAACACCGCTTACACCATATATATATCCGCCTGTAGGAAAGTCCGGAGCTTTAACAAATTCCATCAACTCTTCTACCGTAATTTCCGGATTATCGATATATGCATCACAAGCATCGATTACTTCCGAAAGATTATGAGGCGGCATGTTGGTAGCCATACCTACGGCAATACCGGATGCACCATTTACTAAAAGATTAGGAATACGGGTCGGCATTACTTTCGGTTCAACCAACGTATTGTCAAAGTTAGGTTCGAAATCGACAGTTTCCTTATACAGGTCATCCATCATTGCTTCACCCAACTTATTAAGACGGGCCTCGGTATAACGCATAGCCGCAGGACTATCACCGTCCACCGAACCAAAGTTACCCTGTCCGTCTACCAATGGATAACGCATTGCCCATTCCTGTGCCATACGCACCATTGCAAGATAAACAGAAGAATCTCCGTGAGGGTGATACTTACCAAGTACTTCACCGACGATTCTCGCTGATTTCTTATAAGGTTTGTCTGAAGTATTACCCAATTCCATCATTCCGTATAAAATTCTACGGTGAACGGGCTTAAATCCATCTCTAACATCCGGAAGGGCACGTGAAACTATGACCGACATGGAGTAGTCAATGTACGATGACTTCATTTCCTCCTCGATGTTAATCTTTATAATTCTGTCTTGTTCAAGCATTTAAAATGATTATTAATTATACATTCTACGGTTTGTGAAAAACCACGCTAAAGTACTACTTTTCCCGGATATACGAAAGTTTTTGGGAAGAAACTTTTATTATGGCCGGAACGATGTCCGGCAAAGCTTTAAAATACGAAAACAAAAGGAGAAAAACAATAAATATAAGGTATAAAGACAGTATAATATCAGGAAAAAATGCCTGAATGTTTGTTATACCTTATATATATAATGCAAATACACTGTTTTTATGGCACGCCATTTGTAGATATAAGAAATAAAGCAAATATTGCAATACAAACCTGATTTAATGCGTATATTTGCCAGTGAATAACCCTTAGAAGAAAAGGAATAAGTATGAATAATCAATTCTCACAAAGAGTTTCCGACATTATCGTCTATAGCAAGGAAGAAGCGAATCGGTTGAGAAGTAGGTACATAGGCCCTGAACACCTGCTTCTGGGAATGCTCCGTGACGGTGAAGGAAAAGCTATCGAGATATTGTCTAAACTCAACACCAATCTGGCTATAATCAAGCAGCAGATTGAAGCTCAATTGAAGGCAGAAGCTGATGATATGTTACTGCCTGATGCAGAGGTGCCGTTGTCCAATGATGCGGCAAAGATATTAAAAATGTGTATTTTAGAAGCACGTGGAATGAAAAGTAACATCGCTGATACAGAACATGTTCTGTTAGCAATTTTAAGAGAGAAAAATAATATGGCAGCTTCCGTACTTGAAGCAAATGATATAAATTACGCAAAAGTATTGGAACAAGCTACGTTGCAGCCTGATATCAACTCAGGCATGGGTTTTACAGAGGACGATGATGATGACGAAGAAATGTCCTCTCCCCGTTCAGGTGGCAGAGGCGGTTCTGAAGAACGTCAGCAGGCACAAACTGCTTCAAAAAAGCCGTCCAATGACACACCGGTACTCGATAATTTCGGTACGGATATGACAAAAGCGGCAGAAGAAGGAAGATTGGATCCTGTAGTCGGCAGAGAAAGAGAAATCGAACGCCTGGCTCAAATTTTGAGTCGTCGTAAAAAGAATAATCCGATTCTGATCGGCGAACCGGGTGTCGGAAAGTCTGCTATCGTTGAAGGACTTGCCTTGCGAATCATCCAGAAAAAGGTTTCACGAATTCTGTTTGACAAACGAGTGGTAGCCCTCGATATGACAGCTGTCGTGGCAGGAACCAAATACCGTGGACAGTTTGAAGAGCGTATCCGTTCCATTCTCAATGAGTTGCAGAAGAATCCGAATGTGATTTTGTTTATTGACGAAATTCACACGATTGTAGGTGCAGGTTCGGCAGCAGGCTCTATGGATGCTGCAAATATGCTGAAACCGGCATTGGCAAGAGGAGAAATACAGTGTATTGGTGCCACCACCTTGGATGAATATCGCAAGAACATCGAAAAGGATGGCGCTTTGGAACGTCGTTTCCAGAAAGTAATAGTAGAACCTACTACTGCTGAAGAAACGCTTCAGATTCTGCGTAATATCAAGGACAAGTACGAAGATCATCACAATGTATATTATACAGATGAAGCCCTTGAAGCATGTGTCAAGCTGACAGATCGTTATATCACAGATCGTAATTTCCCAGATAAAGCCATTGACGCTTTGGACGAAGCCGGTTCACGGGTACATCTAACCAATGTCAATGTCCCTAAAGAGATAGAAGAACAGGAAAAACTGATCGAAGAAGCTAAAAACAAAAAAAATGAAGCTGTAAAATCACAGAATTTCGAACTTGCAGCTAGCTTCCGGGATAAGGAAAAAGAACTCTCTCTCCAATTGGATGAGATGAAGAAAGAATGGGAAGCTAATCTCAAGGAGAACAGACAAACTGTGGATGCGGAAGAAATAGCTAATGTCATCTCAATGATGTCAGGTATCCCCGTGCAACGCATGGCTCAAGCTGAAGGCATTAAACTGGCAGGTATGAAAGAAGACTTGCAGTCCAAAGTCATTGCGCAGGATACAGCCATAGAGAAGTTGGTGAAAGCGATTTTGCGAAGCCGTGTAGGACTAAAAGATCCTAATAAGCCGATTGGTACATTTATGTTCTTAGGCCCAACAGGAGTTGGTAAAACCCATTTAGCAAAAGAGTTGGCCAAATATATGTTCGGATCTGCCGATGCATTGATTCGCATAGACATGAGTGAATATATGGAGAAATTCACAGTTTCACGATTGGTCGGAGCGCCTCCGGGATACGTAGGATATGAAGAAGGTGGTCAGTTGACTGAGAAAGTTCGTCGCAAACCATACTCTATCGTATTGCTTGATGAGATAGAAAAGGCACATCCTGATGTATTCAATATCCTGCTTCAGGTGATGGATGAAGGTCGTTTGACTGACAGTTATGGCAGAATGGTAGACTTCAAAAATACCGTTATTATCATGACTTCCAATATTGGAACCCGTCAGTTAAAAGAATTCGGACGAGGTGTCGGATTTGCGACACAAAGCCGCCTGGATGATAAAGAGTTCTCGCGAAGTGTAATACAAAAGGCCTTGAATAAATCATTCGCGCCTGAATTCATTAACCGTGTGGATGAAATTATCACATTCGACCAACTCTCTTTGGATGCTATAACAAAGATTATAGACATAGAGTTGAAAGGGCTGTATAGCAGGATTGAATCCATTGGATACAAGCTTGTTATTGAAGATAAAGCAAAAGAATTCATCGCAAGTAAAGGATATGATGTGCAATATGGCGCCCGTCCTTTGAAACGAGCAATCCAGACTTATTTGGAAGATGGCCTGTCCGAGCTTATCATTTCTTCATCCTTGAAAGAAGGAGATAATATTCAAGTCTCTCTCAATGAAGAAAAAGGTGAACTTGAAATGAAAGTTATTGCTGCGGAGTAGAATTATTTTCAGAATAAGCGAATCTTAAATATGCCATAATGTCAGACCTTCGGGTCTGGCATTTTTTTTGTCTCTATCTGAGCAAACATCAATTAAAATTAATCAATAGATAAACTAAAAAATATACGTATTATGCAAAAAGGTAATATTGGGGTTACAACAGAAAACATTTTCCCTATCATCAAGAAGTTTTTGTACAGTGACCATGAAATTTTTCTTCGTGAGTTAGTATCCAATGCGGTAGACGCTACCCAGAAGCTGAATACATTGGCTTCTATTGGCGAATTCAAAGGTGAACTGGGCGAACTGACCGTTCATGTCGAATTAGGTAAAGATACTATTACCATCTCCGACCGTGGTATCGGTCTGACAGCAGAAGAAATTGAAAAGTATATCAATCAGATTGCATTTTCAGGAGCTAACGATTTCCTCGAGAAATACAAAAATGACGCAAATGCCATTATCGGCCACTTCGGACTCGGTTTCTATTCCGCCTTTATGGTTGCGAAGAAAGTAGAAATAATCACTAAATCATATAGAGACGGCGCACAAGCAGTAAAATGGACTTGTGATGGTAGCCCTGAATTCACTATCGAAAACGTAGAAAAAGCCGATCGTGGTTCAGACATCATCTTATACATTGATGATGATTGCAAAGAATTCCTTGAAGAAGCACGTATTTCCGGACTTCTGAAGAAATATTGCAGTTTCCTTCCTGTTCCTATTGCATTTGGAAAAAAGAAAGAATGGAAAGATGGTAAACAAGTAGAAACAACTGAAGACAACATCATTAATGATACGACTCCTCTTTGGACTCGTAAACCGAGTGAACTATCGGATGAGGATTATAAATCATTCTATAGCAAGTTGTATCCAATGTCTGACGAACCGCTCTTCTGGATTCATCTGAATGTGGATTACCCATTCCATCTGACTGGTATCCTCTACTTCCCGAAAGTAAAGAGCAATATCGAACTAAATAAAAATAAGATTCAGTTATATTGCAATCAGGTATATGTTACAGACTCAGTTGAAGGCATAGTGCCGGACTTCCTGACTTTGTTACATGGAGTAATAGACTCACCGGATATCCCGTTGAATGTTTCCCGTTCATACTTGCAAAGTGATTCGAACGTGAAGAAGATTTCAACATACATCACCAAGAAGGTTTCAGACCGTCTGCAATCTATCTTCAAGAATGACCGCAAGCAATTTGAAGAAAAGTGGAATGATTTAAAAATCTTTATCAATTACGGAATGCTCACACAAGAGGATTTCTATGATAAAGCGCAAAAATTCGCCCTTTTCACCGATACAAATGACAAACATTACACATTCGAAGAGTATCAGACTCTTATTAAAGATAATCAGACAGACAAAGATGGAAATCTAATCTATCTGTATGCCAATAATAAGGATGAACAATATAGTTACATTGAAGCTGCTACCAACAAAGGATACAATGTATTGCTCATGGATGGTCAACTGGATGTAGCGATGGTAAGCATGCTGTAACAAAAATTGGAAAAATCCCGTTTTACCCGTGTCGATAGTGATGTGGTAGACAACCTTATCGTTAAAGAAGACAAGAAAGGTGAAGTCTTGGAAGCCGATAAGCAAGATGCTATCACAACAGCCTTCAAGAGCCAACTACCCAAAATGGATAAAGTTGAATTCAATGTAATGACACAGGCATTAGGAGAAAACTCTGCTCCAGTGATGATTACCCAAAGCGAATATATGCGCCGTATGAAAGAAATGGCAAATATTCAGGCCGGAATGAGCTTCTATGGTGAAATGCCTGATATGTTCAACTTAATCTTGAATTCTGACCACAAGCTAATCAAGCAGGTATTAAGCGAAGAAGAAGGTGCTTGTCATGCTGAAGTCGCTCCAATACAATCTGAAATGGATAACGTCAACAAACTGCGTAATGAATTGAAAGACAAACAGAAGGATAAAAAAGACGAAGATATCCCAACAGCAGAAAAGGACGAACTGAATGATTTGGATAAGAAATGGGATGACTTGAAGAGCAAGAAAGAAGCTGTCTTCATTGGTTATGCAAGTAATAATAAAGTAATCCGTCAGCTTATTGACTTAGCTTTATTGCAAAATAATATGTTGAGAGGTGAAGCATTGAACAACTTCGTAAAACGTAGCATCGAGCTGATTTAAATATCGCCCTTTTAAACATTATATAACTACAAAAAGAGCATTCAACGTTAAAATACACGTTGCAATGCTCTTTTTCATTTTAAAACGGCCTGCAAAATATCGATAAATTGAAAAGTATTGCATATATTTGAACACTTAATAGACAGAAATACCAATTGCTTGATTCGGGTTATGAGAAAAATTCTTTTAGTGTTAATTACTTTATGGCTGACCATTCCGGCTATCCACGCCCAAAAGGTAGGACTTGTACTAAGTGGCGGCGGCGCAAAAGGATTAACACACATCGGTATTATTCGCGCTTTGGAAGAAAACAACATTCCCATTGATTATATTGCAGGCACCTCCATGGGAGCTATCGTCGGCTCTTTGTACGCCATGGGATACTCTCCTGACGACATGGTAGAACTGCTGAAATCCGAAGATTTCAAACGATGGTATTCCGGAGAAGTGGAAGAAAAATACGTATATCACTTCAAGAAGAATCTTCCCACTCCTGAGTTTTTCAATATACGTTTCTCATTCAAAGATTCACTAAAGAGCCTGAAACCTCAGTTTCTGCCTACCAGTGTGGTGAACCCAATTCAGATGAATCTCGTTTTCGTAGACCTGTATGCGCGTGCCACAGCCGCTTGCAAAGGGGATTTTGATAAACTTTTCGTCCCTTTCCGTTGCATTGCATCCGATGTATATAACAAGAAGCAGTTAGTAATGCAAAACGGAGACTTGGGAGATGCTGTCAGAGCTTCAATGAGTTTTCCATTCATGTTCAAACCTATTGAAATAGATAACGTATTAGCCTATGACGGTGGAATTTATAATAATTTCCCCACAGATGTCATGCGGGATGATTTTCATCCGGATATTATCATAGGAAGTGTAGTATCAACCAATCCCACCAAACCCAAGGAAGACGACCTTATGAGTCAAATAGAAAATATGGTGATGCAAAAAACCGATTATTCTATTCCTGATTCAGTGGGAATTTCAATGACCTTCAAATATGATAATGTCAATCTTATGGATTTTCAACGCATCGACGAATTACATGATATCGGATATAATCGAACCATCAGCATGATGGATTCCATTAAAAGCCGTATTCATCGCCGTGTCAACTATGATAACATACGTTTGCGAAGAATGGTCTACCGGAGTAATCTCCCGGAGCTACGCTTCAAAAACATCATTATCGACGGAGCTAATCCCCAACAACAGGTTTATATTAAAAAAGAATTTCATAAATCAGACAATAAGGAATTCACCTATGAGGATTTAAAACAGGGCTATTTCCGGTTACTTTCAGATAAAATGATTTCTGAAATTATCCCTCATGCGATTTATAACCCGGAAGACGACACATATGATCTACACCTGAAAGTCAAATTAGAGAATAATTTCGCTGTCAGATTGGGTGGTAATATATCTACTTCCAATTCCAATCAAATATATCTGGGATTGAGTTATCAGGATTTGAATTACTATGCCAAAGAATTTATTCTCGACGGACAACTTGGAAAAGTATATAACAACGTCCAGTTTATGGCCAAGATAGACTTCGCCACAGCCATTCCGACCTCATACCGCCTTATAGGTTCAATCAGTACTTTCGATTATTTTAAAAAAGACAAGCTCTTTTCAAGAAATGACAAGCCTGCTTTTAACCAAAAAGACGAACGATTCCTGAAATTACAGGTCGGTTTACCTTTTCTTTCGAGCAAACGTGCTGAATTCGGAATAGGAATTGCTAAAATAGAGGATAAATATTTTCAGAAAAGTGTCATTGACTTTGGAAATGACAAATTTGATAAAAGCCGCTATGACTTATTTGGCGGTTCGATTAGTTTTAACGGGAGTACACTTAACTCCCGGCAGTATCCGACACGTGGATACAGGGAAGCTCTTGTAGCGCAGATTTTCGTTGGTAGGGAGAGATTCTATCCAGGAGAAGGAACTACCACAGGAAGTAACAATAAAGACCACCATTCCTGGTTGCAATTATCCTATATGAAAGAAAAATATCATAATATGAGTGAGCATTGGGTTTTGGGATGGTATTTGAAAGCATTATACGCCTCGAAGAACTTCTCGGAGAACTATACAGCAACAATGATGCAAGCCGGAGAGTTTTCTCCCACACTGCACAGCAAAATGACCTATAACGAAGCCTTCCGTGCCAATCAATTCGTAGGTGCCGGAATCAGGCCGGTTTATCGTTTGAATCAAATGTTCCACCTGCGAGGAGAATTTTACGGTTTTATGCCCATTTATCCGATCGAAAGAAACTCGTTGAATAAAGCATATTACGGAAAAGCTTTCTCAAAATTCGAATATTTGGGAGAAATTTCTGTTGTATGCCAATTGCCATTCGGAGACATCTCCGCATATGTAAATCATTATAGCTCACCGAAAAAGGAGTGGAATGTCGGATTGAGCATAGGTTGGCAACTATTCAATTATCGGTTCATAGAATAATTTTTCTACAAAAAAAACGTTGAAATGCTTGCTAGTTCGGGAAAAGTCCGTATCTTTGCACCCGTTAAAACAAAATAACGGTCGCGTAGCTCAACTGAATAGAGTAGCTGACTACGGATCAGCCGGTTACAGGTTTGAATCCTGTCGCGATCACAAAATCCTCTGCATTTATTTGTAGAGGATTTCTTTTTTATCCCCATTTCATCGAAGAAATCGGCTCAGGGAAGGTTCAGTTGTAAAGGCAGCTCAGTCTGAAAATTTGGACTCAGTCTGAAAATTTGGGGAATCCAAAGATACTAGCTTTATTTTATGCTTTTTCGTATAAATCATGTTAGAAAATATTATTATTTAAAGCACCCCATCGCCTAATTCACCGTTGGGCAACCATGAATTCACCGTTGGGCAACGGCAAATTTCTCGTTGCCCAACGGTGAATTAGCGTTTTTCTTTCAAAATGTCAAAAAAATAAGGGAAGCCTTTGAGCTTCCCTTATTTAAAAGAAATAAAAAAATACGTTTAATTCGCCAAGGACTAATATTAAAATCAGCATTTTATATTCAATTCATTCAAAACCTTACGTATCGCTTCAAACGTAGTAATACGGGTAGGAACTAGCGGTAATCGAAGTTTATTTTCAATCATTCCCATAGCGTTCAGCATTGATTTCACTCCCGCAGGATTTCCATCTACAAATAGCAGATCAAATAATTCTGTAAATCGGTGATGGATAGTCAGTGCATTAGCAAAGTCTCCCTGAAGCGCCAGGCGTGTCATACGGCTGAATTCACGAGGAAAAGCATTCCCGATAACCGAAATAACGCCCACAGCCCCTAAAGTGATGAGAGGGAAAGTAATGCCGTCATCACCGGAAATCACATTGAAGTTTTCAGGCTTGTTCTTGATAATATCATCCATTTGCGTGATATTGCCGGATGCTTCTTTTATAGCAACCACATTGCTGAAGTTACGGGCAATACGCAAAGTCGTTTCAGCAGTCATATTTACGCCCGTACGCCCCGGAACATTATATAACACGATAGGAAGCTCCGTAGCTTCGGCGATTGCCTTATAATGCTGGTAAATGCCTTCTTGCGAAGGTTTATTGTAATATGGCACAACAGACAATATAGCGTCGACTCCTGTGAAATCATCATTTTTTAATGTCTCGACAATAGCACGAGTATTATTACCACCTACACCCAACAGAATAGGAATTCTTCCATTAACGCGGTCAATCACCATTTTTTTTATGGTTTTCTTTTCTTCCTCGGTAAGAGTCGGGGTTTCGGCTGTAGTTCCCAGCACACACAAAAAATCCGCATTATTCTGTAATAGATAGTCCACCATGCGCATCAATGCGTCATAGTCAACGCTCTCATCCTCTTTGAAAGGAGTAATCAGTGCTACCCCCATTCCTTTCAATTTAGTCTGTATCATGAGTTTTAATTATAATCTCTAATTTATTTAGCCGCAAAAGTACGAATATTTTTCTTATCTTACGATATAAGTTTCAGAAATTCGTCTTCGCCAAGTATGGTTATTCCAAGTTTTTTCGCTTTTTCCAGTTTCGCAGGCCCCATATTATCTCCGGCAAGGATGAAACTTGTTTTCGCAGAAATACTTCCTACATTCTTGCCACCGTTTTTCTCGATAAGTTCTTTATATTCATCCCGTGAATGATGAGTAAATACGCCACTGATAACAATAGACTGTCCTGCCAACTTATCCGTATATCCACTTAAATCTTCTTCAGTGCGATAAAGCTGTAATCCGGCATCTTTCAAGCGGCTAACCAACTCACGATTAGACTCATTCGCAAAATACAGCAAGATACTTTGGGCTATTTTTTCTCCGATTTCATCGATACTAACCAGTTTTTCAAGGTCTGCCTGCTGCAGTTCATCTATATTTTCAAACGACTTCGCTATCTTCTTCGCCACAGTTTCACCGACAAAGCGTATTCCTAAAGCAAAGATTACCCGTTCAAAAGGAACCGTTTTACTTTGCGCAATTCCTGTTATAATATTCTCCGCAGATTTCTCACCCATACGCTCCAATCCCTTGATATCATCAGTTGTAAGCTTATACAAATCGGCCGTATTTTCAATTAAACCTAACCGATAGAACATATCTACCGTTTCCGGGCCTAATCCATCTATATTCATAGCCTTCCGACTAATGAAATGCTCTATTTTACCTTTAATTTGCGGGGGACAAGCCGTTTCATTAGGGCAATAGTGCGCAGCTTCTCCTTCATATCTGACTAATTTGCTGCCACATTCGGGGCAAGTAGTGATGAACTTAACCTTCTCACCAAGCATAAAACTACGCGCATCCTTGTCGACGCCCGTGATTTTAGGAATGATTTCACCACCTTTTTCGACATAAACCATATCTCCAATGTGCAAATCGAGTCCTTCAATAATATCCGCATTATGCAAAGACGCACGTTTCACAACCGTTCCCGAAAGTTGTACCGGATCCAAGTTCGCCACTGGAGTGACTGCGCCTGTTCTGCCTACCTGGTAAGTCACCTTATTCAAGCGTGTCAAAGCACGTTCAGCCTGAAACTTATAAGCAATGGCCCAACGCGGAGATTTAGCCGTAAAGCCCAAATTCTTCTGTTGCCGCAAGCTATTAACTTTTAAAACAATTCCATCTGTGGCAACCGGCAGATTCTTGCGTTCGGCATCCCAATAGTTGATAAATTCAAAAACCTCGTCCAATGTCTGGCATTTACGTGTCAAATCAGATATTTTAAAGCCCCATTTTGCAGCTTCCTGAAGATTTTCATAGTGTCCGTCACAAGGAAGATTATCTCCCAGCAGATAATACAAATACGCGTCCAGCTTGCGAGAAGCAACAATAGAAGAATTCTGCAACTTCAATGTACCGGAAGCCGCGTTTCTCGGATTAGCAAAGAGCGGCTCCTCACGCGCTTCCTTCTCACGGTTCAATTCCTCAAACACTTCCCACGGCATCAGAATCTCCCCACGAATTTCAAAAGTGGCAGGATAATTATCACCATGAAGCACAAGCGGGATGGAACGGATCGTCTTCACATTATCCGTCACATCATCCCCTTTTTCACCGTCACCGCGGGTGACGGCACGAATCAATTTCCCATTTTCATAAGTCAATGAGATCGATGTACCATCATATTTCATTTCACAGCAGATCTCAAAATCCTCATTGAGCGCCTTGCGAACACGTTCATAAAAATCTGTCACCTCGGCTTCCGAATACGTATTTGCCAATGACAACATAGGATATTTATGTGCCACCTGGGTGAAGTTCTTGTTCAGATCGCTACCTACACGCATAGTAGGCGAGTTTTCGTCTTTATACTCCGGATGCACCTGTTCCAAATCCTGAAGCTCACGCATCTTGTCATCAAACTCCTTATCCGAGATTTCGGGAGCGTTCAACACGTAATAATTATAATTATGCCGATGAAGTTCGGCACGCAAATCCTCTATTTTTTCCTTTATATCCATATTTCTTCGATTGTTTAAGGCAAAAATACAGGTTTATCTTTGAATATTTGTACTTTTGCGAAAAATTAAAGATTATGCGTATTGATATTATAACAGTTTTACCCGAAATGATTGAAGGCTTCTTCAATTGTTCCATTATGAAAAGGGCTCAAAACAAGGGACTTGCAGAAATACATATCCACAATCTGCGTGACTATACTGAAGATAAATACCGTCGTGTCGATGATTACCCTTTTGGCGGTTTCGCCGGAATGGTCATGAAAATAGAGCCAATCGAACGTTGCATCAATGCCCTTAAAGCGGAACGGGAGTACGACGAGGTGATCTTCACAACCCCTGACGGAGAACAATTCGACCAACCGATGGCCAATAGCCTTTCTTTAGCGCAGAACCTGATCATTCTTTGTGGTCATTTCAAAGGTATTGATTATCGTATTCGCGAGCATCTGATTACTAAAGAAATCAGTATCGGAGATTATGTCCTGACAGGTGGCGAACTGGCCGCAGCAGTTATGGCCGATGCTATCGTACGTATCATTCCCGGAGTTATCTCCGATGAACAATCCGCGCTTTCCGATTCTTTCCAGGACAATTTATTGGCAGCTCCTGTATATACTCGTCCTGCCGATTATAAAGGTTGGAAAGTTCCCGATATTCTATTATCAGGCCATGAAGCGAAGATTAAAGAATGGGAGTTGCAACAATCCTTGGAACGCACCAAAAAGCTTCGTCCCGACTTATTGGAAGACTAAAACTATAATGTAAATAAAAACGACGGTGAGAATTCATTTGATTCTCACCGTCGTTTTTATTATGTCCACCATCCGAAGGGTTTACCGGTTGCCTTTTCCTCTAAACACAAGCATCTTATTCACTCATCATTTCACGCTCAGTCCTACACTCCAAAACCTGGAAGAGAAATAGCATTTTTCTTGTGTACCCAGTGCGAATGGTTATTGTATGTTTGCAATTATACCTCAAGCGCACCAATAATTTCCTTTACGGACTTACATCCGTGTCTTTCCAAGTAATTATTTATACCATCTTCCACTTTGATAGTAACAGCCGGATCTATGAAATTTGCCGTACCAATCTGGATGGCAGATGCACCTGCAAGCATAAACTCAACCGCATCTTTCCAGTCCATAATACCGCCCAAACCAATGACAGGAATATTTACCGCTTTAGCGACCTGCCATACCATACGCAATGCAATAGGTTTTACGGCAGCACCGGACATCCCACCTGTTACAGTCGATAAAATAGGCCGTTTACGCTCCGCATCAATCGCCATTCCCAGTAATGTATTGATTAATGACACACTATCTGCACCACTTTCTTCTGCTGCACGGGCTATTTCGGTGATGTCAGTGACGTTTGGAGAGAGTTTTACGATAAGTGTCTTTTTGTAAGCAGAACGCACAGCTTTCACTACTTCTGACGCACCTTTTGCTGACACACCAAAAGCCATACCACCTTGCTTCACATTAGGGCAAGAGATGTTTAATTCTATGGCAGGAATTTTGTCAAGTTCATTAATGATTTCGGCTGTTTTTACATAATCTTCGATAGCAGAACCCGAAACGTTTACAATCATATTCGTCTGGATGTCTTTTATGCGGGGATATATATGTTCTACGAAGTAGTCGACACCCTTATTTTGCAGTCCTACAGCGTTTAACATGCCCGAAGGAGTTTCGGCCATACGCGGATAAGGATTTCCTTCACGTTTGTGAAGAGTAGTGCCCTTTACAATAATACCGCCTATTCGCGCTATATCAATGAAATCTGAGAACTCTTCACCATATCCAAATGTACCGGATGCTGTCATCACCGGATTCTTCATTTGTAATTCACCAATGTTTACACTCAAATCTGCCATAGTAGTTTATTTATATTAAAAACAGGACCTTCTTTACATACACACAAGTGACCTTCTGTCGTATTTTCCACACAGCATAAGCATGCTCCGATACCACAAGCCATTGTATTTTCCAAAGATACTTCACATTCTATCTGATTACTTTTGGCATATTTCGCCACGGCCACCATCATGGGCTTAGGGCCACAAGTGTAAATCTGCTCAAACCGTACCTTATTTAATATAGAATGTTGGGTGACATATCCTTTTTCTCCATGGCTGCCATCTTCCGTAGTAGTATACACTTCACCATATTTAGCAAATTCATCCAGTTGCAACAAGTCTTTATCACTACGGGCACCCAAAAGGAAGGTAGGTTTATGCCCGTTTTTAGCCAATTGTTCACCTAAATATAACATAGGAGCTGTTCCAACACCACCACCAACTAACAGGAGCTTATCTGAAGGCTTTTGCGGCATTGTGTAGCCATTTCCCAGCGGAAGTATCGTGTTGATTACATCGCCCGGATTTATCTCTGCCAGGCGCTTTGTTCCGTCTCCAACCATTTGGATCAGAAACCATACTTCATTTCGTTGTTTATCTACAAAATTAATAGAAATAGGGCGACGCAGGAAAGTAGTAAGCGAACCGTCCACCCGGAGTTCAGCAAACTGCCCGGGCAACATTTCGGGCAGTAACGACGAAGAAGTCAGTTTTAGCAATACATAATTAGCATGCAGTTTGATATTCTCCGTAACCGTCAGATCTAAAATAAATTTCTTCATGTATGGATATAAAAAGTATAAATTCGTATTCCGGGTGCAAAGATACAGGAATTTGCTCAAACCAGCGATTTTACCTCTTATTTTTCAGGTCTAAACGTTTCATAGGTATTATCATCAAAGAAAATTCTTATTTCAGTGATTTTCCTGGCAGGCTTTTCTATATACCTAATCTCCTGTTTTACAATCTCTTTAGGTGTATTTTCGGTGCTTCTTAACGCCATTTCCCTGCGATTTTCCGGAGCAATCGTCTCTTTAGACGGATTTACAGGATTCTCGTCGAATAAAGAAGGCTGATAATCGCCATTAGGAGAAGCTAGTGAAGAGCCTTCTGCAGAAGCCAGCATTTCGCCTTTCCCATATAGCAACCATTCAAGATTTACATAACTATAGGTTTGGTGAACTTTCATCACTACTTCCAGACTCGGCTTGTTTCTATCATTTAGAATATGAGAAAGAGTAGACTGTTGAACTCCGATTGTTTCAGCAAAAACTCTGGGGGGAACTTTTTCCCTTTCCATAATCATTCTTATTCTGTCTTTTATTTCCATACTGGGCCTTTATTGAATTACAATTGTAGTACTAAATGTTGGTTTCACAAAAATACATCTAAAATCAATCACTATACAAAGGTAAATATTACATTTCACAAAAGCAAATTACATATATAAAAATATCAATATTACAAACCTATTTAATTTTTCACATTTAGAAAATCACGTTTGTACAATAGATAATAAGCTATATTTTACTATCATACTTCTTGTTTAACCAACAGTAATTATCATCTGATAATAAATACTTTATGCATATACAATATAAACATAATTACGATATTCACAAAAATATATCGCCGATAAACCATTGATTTACAGCAACGAATCATATAATCACTATATATACATGATATTCAAGTATATAATATGTGCAAACATGAGTGTTAAACACTCTCCTACTACATTTATATAATGCAATTTAGTTTTGTAAATCAAAAAATATACATTTGTGACAACATCTAATTGAATACATATGTATATCATTCACAAATATATTAATTACAAATATACAAGCAGAAATACACAAACGTAAATACAAGAAGTTGCAGTTGCAATAAAATAAAGGACAACCACCATTATTTACGAATGTATTTTATGATTTCATCAAATCATCTTTTACATTCCACTCTTAAATGTCAAATCCTTGCGATATTTCCGTCCCATCTCCCAATTCATTGTATTTTTTCAATTCTAGAAAGGTCAAATTTCATATAACATACTGTAATATAGACATTTAAGACACATTACTCAAGCTCTCTATTTAATTGAAATAGAAAAATAGCAGCAATTGTCGACTAAAAACTCTCGAACTATCAAAATGATATTTTGAAATCATTATCTAAAAAGGATTTTCCATCTTGTCATGGACTAGAACAGTTTTAGACTGATCCTATTTTTGCTTCTACTATATTTCAATAGGAATCCAAATTTTTCAATGGGAGAAATCTCATTATCCAACTAAAGGATAATATCGAGAACGACTAAACGGAATTAAAATGAAGAAATTAAAAGTTCGCTAAAGACAGATTAACAATCAAGAGAAGACAGGAAAATAGAGTGAATTTAATTGTTCAATTTTTTACTCAAAATATAGAAATTATACTATCAGAATAAAAACGTAATTTCGGGAGTATAAAAAAGGCATATACTCTATTCTATATATAGTAAAAGTATATGCCTTCCTTTTATATCAAAATCCCGTTCTTCCTAATGCAAAATATTAAACACTAATTCGCGGAGAATATCCCCGTCTGTCATTGAACTGTTCTTTACTCCTTTTGATTTTGCATCAGCATATCGTATTTCACCAACGATTTGCATCGTCTTTACTCCACTGTATTTTCGCATGGCAGCCAGATAATCTTTAGCTTGCCAAGGCGTCTTTAACCCCAGCATACTAGCAATTCCCTGCTCCGATTTATCAGGTGCGAAATATGCCAGCATAAGGTTGGAGTAAAAGCAAAAAAGCAGAGACAACGTCATCTGTATCGGATTAGTTTTCGGATTCTCCTCAAAATATTTTATTATCTTATTTGCTTTGAGAATATCCTTTTCTACAAGCGCACTCCGTAATTCGAAGTTATTATAATCCTTGCTGATACCAATATTCTTTTCTATTTGTTCGGGGGTCACACGTCTCTGACCAGTGGGCAAAGTAATAATCAACTTTTCCAATTCACCCGTCAAGCGACTTAAATCAGAGCCAACAAAATCAGCCAACATAGCCGTCGCTTTAGGCTCCATATCCACACCTTTACGCTTCATATAAGAAGATATAAAGGCCGGTAGTTGTGCATCCTTTATCTTTTTCGATTCGAATAGTACGCCCACTTTATCTATTTCGGCAGCCAACTTTTTTCTTCGGTCTAATGTGCCGTGCTTATGGCATATCACTAAAATAGTAGAGAGCAGCGGTTTTTGGAGATAGTAAGACAACTCTTCCATGTTACGGATTGCCTGTGCTTCCTTCACCACTACCACCTGATGTTCAGACATCATCGGATAACGTTTCGCGGCATTTATAATAGTGGCTACATCTACGTCAGCACCATACACAACCGTCAGGTTGAACTCCTTTTCCGTCTCATTCAACACATTATCCGTTATATAATCTGCGATCAGATCGATATAGTACGATTCTTCCCCCATCAGATAATAGATAGGACGATACTGCTTCGCCCTCAATTCCTTGAGAATATCATCGCACGTCAATTCTTGTTTTGCCATATATATCTTTCAAGACTGGGAGTTACCAGTCAAATTTCAAGTGTTTTACAGTTTTCTTTTCATCAATAATCATACGCAAAGAAGCGATGCCAATCTCCACATGTTCCTCTACGTAGTTTCTGGTGACAAGGTTGTCACTTTTATCCGTTTTCACTCCGTCGGGAGTCATCGGCTGGTCAGAAACTAAAAGTAATGCACCTGTGGGAATATGATTGGCAAAACCACAACTGAACAAAGTGGCTGTTTCCATATCAACCGCCATTGCACGGGTCTTTTTCAGATATTCCTTGAATGTTTCGTCATGCTCCCAAATGCGGCGGTTGGTGGTATATACGGTACCTGTCCAGTAGTCACGCCCTTTGTCACGGATAGATGAAGAAACGGCACGTTGCAACATAAATGCGGGTAACGCCGGAACTTCAGGCGGAAAATAGTCGTTGGAAGTTCCCTCACCACGGATAGCAGCAATAGGGAGAATCAAATCACCGAGCTGGTTCTTCTTGTCGATCCCCCCGCATTT
>ERZ779623.224-NODE-224-length-26274-cov-4.912621_pt1 | contig 26274 bp, 25 predicted proteins | sample MGYA00514189_ERZ779623 | MGnify/ENA primary metagenome ERZ779623 (study PRJEB29562, sample SAMEA4376712) | mouse gut metagenome | isolation source: Cecum | study: EMG produced TPA metagenomics assembly of the A DSS colitis mouse model was used to assess the... | reverse complement strand
AGGGCCTCGAACAGCTTATCCATACCATATCAAAAGTGAAGCTGAAAATCAACCCTCGCTTGGACATTGCAGGTATTCTCATAACTATGGCAGATATGCGGACCAACTACTCCCGCGAGATTGTGGAGTTGCTGAGAAACGCCTACGGCAGCGGTGTGCGGATATTTGACAGCATTATCCCTCTGTCCATCCGAGCGGCAGAAACCAGTGCAGAGGGCCGGAGTATCTATCTCCATGACCCTGCTGGTAAAGTCTCCGCCGCATACGCCGCGTTGACGCGGGAGGTTCTGGCATGAAAAGCAGCGCCAGCAAGATACAGTTGACCGGCTATGAGGCTTTGTTTCAGACAGGCGGATCGGCAGAGGCCAATGGTAATCTGGTGCAGGAGGTTCCTCTGTCAGAGTTGTTTCCTTTCAAAAATCATCCCTTCCAGGTGCGGGATGATGAAGCGATGCAGAAAACGGTGGAGAGTATTGCAAGAAGTGGCGTTCTCTCTCCTGGTATCGTTCGTCCCCGGTCGGAGGGCGGCTATGAGATCATAGCAGGCCACCGGCGCAGACGTGGGAGTGAGTTAGCGGGCTAGACTACCATGCCGGTACTCATTCGGCCATTGGATGACGATGAAGCGACTATTATCATGGTCGATTCTAACCTTCAACGCGAGAAAATCCTGCCAAGCGAAAAAGCATTTGACTACAAAATGAAGCTGGAAGCCTTAAAGCATCAGGGCAAGCGGCGGGACCTAACTTCGGAACCGGCGGTTCCGAAGTTGACCGCACGGGAGAAAATAGCGCAAGACGCTGGGGAGAACTGCGGTTTGACTGTGACCCGGTACATAGCATTAACCCGACTAATTCCTCCCCTGCTGGCTCTGGTAGACGAGGATAAACTTGCGGTCAGCACCGCCGCTGATTACATTTCCGATCTGGCAAAACAGGAACAGACGGACCTTGTATCGGTGATGGACAAGCTGAATGTGATTCCAGGGAGAGGGCAGCTAGCAAAAATCAAACAGCACAGCAAGGACGGCACTCTGACCGTCACCGTCATTGAGGCCCTTTTGTCAGCGGAACATCCCACCGCTGTGCAGGTGGTTCTCAAGCAAGCGAGACTTCATCAATATTTTCCGCAGACCTACACCGCCCAGCAGATGGAAGAAGTTATCGTGTCTCTGTTGGAAGCGTGGAGCGTTCAACAGTCGTAAAAATGAAAGGGAGGATATGGAGCGTGAGATTTCCGTGTGCATGACGAATTTTGCCCTTATCCTCAATGACCTTGCCGCCAGCTACAAGGGCAGGAACGAATACATATCGTTGCCGATGGTAAAATACTCGCCGTCCTTGAGCTGCAAAGACAACATGGTGGGAACTCCCTTCGCCGCGCGGTCCCGTCCTTTGGACCAGCTTTCATCGTCATAATATTTTGGACGCCCTGAAGGGCTTCGGCCGTGATTTTTCAAAGACGGCCTCTCGTTTCCCACTCGGCGGCTTCGGAAACGCTGAGCGAAGCGGAAAACTGCAAGTTTTCTGTTTCGCTCAACGCTCCAGCCGGAAGCATGGGCTTTCACCGGCGTCCCGACCGGCATATCCGGCTGGATTCCTTGTGGATGAAGTCGCGCCGCTGGTTGGCGAGGTGCTCGTGGAGCGCCCGGTACTTCTGCACCGCATCCTGATAGTTTTTGGAGCCGGGTTCCATCCGGCTGAGCTGCTGTTGGATTTTTGTCAACTTTTCCTGGGATTGCTGTAACCAGTGGGGGGCGTCGGCCATTTTTCCGTTGTCGGCCACGTAGAAGTGGCTCATGGAGTATTTCAGCCCGATTGTGGTTTCTGGGGCGGGGATCACAGCTTCCGGCTCCTTCACCGTATACTCATAGGGGATGCAGGCAAAGTATTTGCCGGTTTTGGTTTTCTCCACCGTGACCCGCTTCAGCCTCCACCCACTCCGGGGGCGGCGGGGAAATTTGGCCCGGACGATGCCCGCCTTGGTCATGCGCAGACCGTCTTTTGTAATATAAATGGTGGGGCCGGACTCAAAAACGTGGTTGCAGGCGCTGAAGGAGTCCCGGTCCGTTTTTTTCCTCTTGAAATTGGGATAACCAAAATGCTCCAGTTTTTTGAAGAACATCCGAAACGCCTGAGACAGCTTGTTGTGTTCCTGAATGAGCGCCTGGTTGTCTACCTCGGTCAAAAACGGAGCCTCTTTCTTGTATTTGGCCAGGGTGGGGATAAAATGCTGATCGGTCTCCAGGTAAAACCGCTGCTGGTCGGCCAGCATATGGTTCCAGATATAGCGGCAGCAGCCGAAGGTCTTCTCGAACAGCTCAATTTGGGCTTCATTGGGGTAAAGGCGGGCCTTGATGGTTGCGTATTGGATTTCCATGCCATCTTTGCAGGCTTCTTTTGGCTTTCGAGGCATCCTGGCCCACCCCCTTTTCAAGATGGCCGTCCACTCGCCTCCCATATGGCGCGAGGTCTCATGGAACACCAATTTGAAAAAGTATACTTTTGTAAAGTACAGTTAGCCTCGAGAAAAATTTTTGATTCCGCCCTTAACTTTCAAGTATTTGTGCCGAATAAATAGGGTGTAAGCAAGTGGAGCGGCACTTTGTAAAAGTATACTTTTACAAAGTGCCGCAGACTTTTGTCTGTATGCTTTTTTCAAGGCGGACCGCTTTGGCGTAAAAAGTTCCCTCAGGCATATCACACGCTTTTGCCGCCTGCTGGAGCGTCATTTTTTTGGCTCTCCAGGCCTGATGCACCTGACGGAAGTTATCAGGCAATGGTTGGGACGGCCTGCCAAACCTTATGCCCCGGGCTTTTGCCGCCGCGATGCCCTCCGCCTGCCGCTGACGAATATTTTCGCGCTCATTCTGCGCCACATAACTGAGAAGCTGGAGCACGATATCCGCGATTAGCGTTCCGGTCAGGTCTCGGTGGTTGCTGGTGTTCAGCAGGGGTATATCAAGGACGCGGATATCCGCCCGCTTTTCCTTGGTGATGACCCTCCATTGTTCCAGAATTTCCTCATAATTGCGCCCAAGCCGGTCGATGCTTTTGACAATCAAAAGGTCGCCCGGTTTTAGCTTTTTCACCATCCGCTGGTAGGCCGGCCGGTGAAAGTCTTTACCGGACTGTTTGTCCAGAAACAGGTTCTTATCGGAAATATCAAAGACGGCCAGGGCTGCGATCTGACGGTCTTCACTTTGGTCTCGGGCGGATACCCGTACATAGCCGTATGTAATGCCTGCCATTTCACATTCTCCTCTTTTAGTAAATATAGTAGCTATATTTTACCAAACGGCGGCTTAGCAGGCATCAATTCGAGCGGGAGTTTAGCAGACGGCATTCGGTGTTCCGCCGCCGGATGTCTTCCTCTATAACTGCGTATTTTTTATCACCCGTCCTGAACCTTCTTTTAATTTTATTACGTCTGGGCACAGGACCGGAATCCGCCTATCCTGTTTCCGATATCAAACCGCATACCGAACCTGTGGCTGCGCAAACATATTGCCTTCAAAAAGCTTTGCACAGCTAAATTTGTTTCCTGAGAAAAAATAAATGGAAAATTGAGCGTACAGGAAAGAACCGGGCGGCTGCGCGTAAGGAATATCCAGTCTGTGGTTTAAAGTGACAAATTTTGGGCCTTTCTTTTGTTAAAAAAATAAAAAATAGAAATTTTAAGTGGAGGCTATTGCAAAAAAGCGCACAAAATGGTATTGTTAGTTTACTGGAAAACAAAATGGACTAAGCTGAGCTTGCTGATTGAAAGGGTGTGTAATATGTCTGATGTACAGAAGTTGTTTTCCCCAGGTCGGATCGGTTCCATATATCTCAGAAACCGGATTGTTATGGCGCCGCTGGGTTCCCGCCTCACCAGCGAGAATGGTGCGGTGACCGACGATATGATCGAGTTTTATTCCCAGCGGGCCCGGGGTGGGGCGGGGCTTATCATCATCGAAGCTATGGGAATCGACTACCCTGTCGCGGTAGGCAAGCCCAACCATGTGCGGTTTCACGACGACTGCTATGTACCGGGCCACGCCAAGCTGGCCGAGCGTATTCACGAGTGCGGGTCCAAAGCGTTTGCCCTGCTGTGGCATACAGGCATTAACCGCGGCATGTTTGCCGGCGAGATGCCGGTTGGCCCTTCCGCCATCCTCAACCCCAACACTGGACTGGTGCCCCATGAACTGAGTGTGGAGGAAATTCATGCCGTCGTGGAAAAGTTTGGCCAGGCCGCACGTCGGGCCATGCAGTGCGGCTATGATGGGGTGAGTGTCCACGCGGCTCACGGTTATTTGATTTCGTCCTTTGTTTCCCGCGCCACAAACCGCCGCACCGATGAGTACGGCGGCAGCTTTGAAAACCGCATTCGGTTTGCGCTGGAGGTGGCGGCGGCCATTCGGGCCAATACCCGTAGGGACTACCCGGTCGTGTTCCGCATCAATGGCGACGACTTCATTGAGGGCGGTATTACCCTGGAAGAGGCCGCAAAATTTGCCGTGGCTCTGGAGCAGGCAGGGGTGGACGCCATTGACGTGTCCGCCGGTGTGTACGGCAGCATTGATACCATGATCGAACCCATTCAATATGAGGAGGGGTGGAAGCTCTATCTCGCCGGATATATTCGAAAGCATGTACATGTCCCGGTTTTTGGCGTAGGCGTGATCCATGATCCGGTACAGGCGGCCCAGGCCATCGCGGACGGTGTGATCGATTTTGCCGCCGTGGGCCGGGAGCTGCTGTGCGAGCCCCAGTGGGGGAACAAGGCTCTGGCCGGTGACCGGCATTTCCCGAAATGTATTGGCTGCAACGCGTGTTTTGAGCGCATCGGCTGCAACCTGCCCCTGCGCTGTGCCATTAATCCTCTGGCGGGGCGGGAGCTTCACGCCCCAAAGCCGGCGGAGCAGAAAAAGCATATCGCGGTGGTGGGCGCCGGGCCGGCCGGCGTCACAGCGGCGGTGACGGCAGCCAACCGGGGCCATCGGGTGGAGTTGTTCGACTCCGCTCCGGCCATCGGCGGACAGCTGATGCTTGCGGGGGCGCCGCCCCGCAAGGGGAAAATCCTGGACTATCTGGACTACCTCAAGGAGGAGCTGACGGCCAGCGCGGTGCAGGTCCGCCTGAATCAAACCTTTACAGTGGACTGTGCGGCGGATTTTGATGAGGTTGTGGTGGCTGCCGGCGCGGTCTGCCGGGATATGGACGTGCCCGGTGCGCAGGACTGCCGGGAGACCGCTTGGGACGTGCTCCGAAACCCGGCGGAGAACTACGCTGGCCGCCATGTGGTGGTAGTGGGCGCGGGTAGCGTGGGCTGTGAGACGGCGCTCTATTTAAAAGAGGGCGGCGCGGCCTCGGTTTCCATCGTGGAGCTGCGGGAGAAAATCGCCATGGATCTGGACAACATCAGCCGTATGAAACTGCTCCACGAGCTGGAGGACGCCCAGGTTGCCCTGTATCCTTCTGTTACGCTGGAGAAGGTAGAGGCAGGTCAGGGAGTTTTGAAGCATGCAAATGGCTTGAAGGACGAGGCCGTCCCCTGTGACTTGGTGGTCATCGCGGTGGGTTCTCAGCCCAGCCGGGAGCTGGCGGAAGCGCTCTATCAACGCGGCGTGCGCGCCTACAGCATCGGTGATGCGGGCGTTATAGGCAAGATCGGCGAGGCGGTTCGCAGCGGCTTTGACGTGGCCGCCGCCCTATAGAACCAGCCCCAGTGTATGTATTACTCCCGCCCGCCTGGGCAGGGGCAATATAATTAAGGAAAAGGAGAATGACTTATGAAAAAGTTAGCAGCCCTTCTGTTGGCGCTGACCCTCACGCTGGGCCTTGTCGGCTGCGGCAACAGTGCGGTTGGCGATGTGAGCGGCTCCACCCCTCCCGCCGCGCCCTCCTCCGGCAACCAGGGCGGCGGAGAAACGCCTACCGGCGGCACGGATTCCTCCGAGCCCATCAAGATTGCTCTGACCGCCCCTCTGACCGGAAACCTCTCTCAATACGGTGAGAGCTTCCAGAACTCTGTGGAACTGGCCTGCAAGCAGTGGAATGACAAGGGCGGCGTCCTGGGCCGTACCGTCGAGCTGGTTGTCGAGGACACCGCGGGAGATTCCGCCCAGGCCGCCACTGTGGCCCAGAAGGTGGTCAGCGACGGCAGCATCTTTGCCCAGATCGGCGACTTCAATACCGCCTGCTGTCTGGCGGCTCAGCCCATCTATGACGCGGCCGGGATGCTCCAAATATCCCCCACCTGCTCTGCGGTCAACTTCGCCGTCGGTTCCAAGTGGTCTTTTGAGTGTCTGGGGACCCAGGACGTGCAGGGCGAATTTATGGCCCAGTGGGCTTATGAAAGCGGCGCGCGCAAGGTTGCGGTGCTCTACCTGAACAGCGACTGGGGCATTAGCGTGGACCAGGGGTTTGCCAACGCGTTTGTCGCCTTGGGCGGCGAGATTGTCATTGAGGAGCCCTATAACGATGGCGAGACCGATTTCAGCGCCGCTTTGACCAAGCTGCGTCAGACGGAACCCGACGCGCTGTATATCGCCTGCTATTACAATGACGGCGCGGCCATCAACATCCAGCGTGAGACTTTGGGCTGGGACATCCCCGTCTATCATCCCGGCACCGTCTATTCCAGCGATTTCCTGGACATCGGCGGCAGCGCTGTTGAGGGCGTGTTCACCAATGTGGGCTTCTATCCCGACGACCCCACCCCCGCCGCCGCCGCTTTTATCGAGGAGTACAATACGCTGTATGGCGGTGATCCGGACTATTACGGCGCCTGTGCCTACGATGCGTTCAACGTCCTGATGGAGGCCATTCAGCGTGCCGGCGAGTTGGACAATGCCAAAGTGCGCGACGAACTGGCCGCCACCACCGGCCATGAGGGTGTGTCCGGCAGCATCACCTTCGATGCCAACGGCGATGCCAAAAAAAGCTACATCAAGCTGACTGTGGAGGATGGCGCCTACGCCGTCGTCCGCTGATTCAAAAACGAAGGGCAGGTGCGGTCTTCCCGTGACTGTGCCTGCCCATTCCCGTTCGGTGGACTTATGAAAGGAAGCAGGTGTTTGCGCTTATGACAATGATCGTGCAGCAGCTGGTGAACGGCATCACCCAGGGCGGCCTGTATGCCCTTCTGGCCATCTCCTATGCCCTGGTATATGGCGTGATGAGCTTGGTGAACTTTTCCACCGGCTCCATTTACATGATGGGGGCCGTCAGCGGCTGGCTGGTTTGCAATTTCTTTATGGAGAGTTTTTTCCTCTCTGTAGTTGTGGGCTTCTGCGTGGGCTTCGCGGTGGCTTTTGTTTTGGAGAAGCTGGCCTTTCGTTCCATCCGGGGCGCGAGCCGCATTTCCTCCCTTATTTGCACCATCGGCTTTTCTCAGTTGATCAACGAGGTCGCGGCCCTGACCTTCGGCAAGGCCACCAAGGGCATGCCCGCCTTTTTCACCCAGGAACTGTTCAGCGTTGCGGGTGTCCGCATCAGTCTGCTCCAGGTGGTGCTGGTGCTTACGGTGATTATCCTGTTGGTGGCCCTTCAGCTGCTGGTGTACAAAACTCGCATGGGTCTGGCGATTCGGACCGTGTCCATGGATAATAAGGCGGCCGGACTAATGGGCATCAATGTGGACCGCACCATCTCCATCGCCTTTTCCCTGGCGGGGGCCTGTGCCGCCATCGCGGGCATCGCCGGGTGCGTCTACTACCGCTCTGTCTCCGCCTATATGGGCTGGATGCCGGGCATCAAATCTTTCTCTGCCGCTGTGTTCGGCGGGCTGAGTTCCATGCCGGGCGCGATCCTGGGCGGCTATCTGATGGGGATCATCGAGAATTTTGGCGTGCAGATCTTCTCCACCGGCTACCGCGATGTCATCAGCTTTCTGGTTTTGATCATCTTCTTGCTGGTGCGGCCCCAAGGCCTGCTGGGAAAGAAGAAGATCACCAAGGTCTGACGAGGGGGGAGAGGAATGAAAAAATTTAATCCCGTCTTGCTGGGAGGGCTCCTAATTCTGCTGGTGCTGCTGGCGGCCATTCCATTTTTGTTCAGCAGCTATGTGCTGCAGGTGGCGGTGTACTGCGGCATTTACATCATGCTGGCCATCAGCCTTAACCTGCTGGTGGGCTACACCGGCATCTTTTCCATGGGCCATGTGGGCTTCTACTGTGTGGGAGCTTATACCTCTGCCCTGCTGGCCACAAAGCTTGGCATGCCTTTTATTGTGTGCTTCCTGGGCGGCGGAGTTTTGGCCGCCCTCATCGGCGCGCTGGTGGGTTTCGCGGCGCTGCGGCTCAATGATGTGTTCCTGGCCTTCGCCACTATGGGCCTGGGGGAGGTCATCCGCATCATTATCCAGAACGCTGATTTTACCAACGGCGCCTTGGGTGTGACCGGCATCCCCATGCCGGAGTGGTTCGGACACCCCATGAACCGGGTCGAGTTCTACTATATGGTGCTGGTCATCGTGGTAGCGCTGGTTTTTCTGACCAACCGGCTGGTCCATTCCAACACCGGACGCACCCTGATGACCATCCGGGACGATGCCAACGCCGCGGCCAGCCTGGGGGTCAACGTGTTCAGCTACAAAATGAAGGCCATGGTGCTCTCCTGTTTCGTGGCCGGGCTGGCGGGCAGTTTGTACGCCACCTTTGTTCAGTACATCAACGCATCCAACTTTGTGATCAACGTATCCATCAACATCATCGCCATGGTGGCCATTGGAGGGATGGGCACGGTGAGCGGCCCCATTTTGGGCGCTGTGATTCTCCAGATTCTGCCGGAGGCGATCCGTTTTCTCTCCAATTTCCGGCAGCTGATGTTCGGTGCGGCTCTGGTCATCTCCATCATGTTCGCACCCAAGGGTTTGGTGGGGCTGAATTGGAAGCGGATCAAGCCAATCGGCGCACTGTGTCGGCGGCTGGAGCGCCTGGGCGGAAAGGGGGAGGCATGACATGCTGCGAGCGGAACATATCTATGTGCGGTTTGGCGGGTTGACCGCAGTGGACGACGTGTCCCTGGACATCAAAGACGGGGAGATCCATGCCATCATCGGTCCCAACGGGGCGGGCAAATCCACCTTCTTCAACGCCATTTCCGGCATTAACAAACCCTCTGAGGGCAAGTTCTTTTTCCAGGAGCAGGACATCACTGGCCTGAATCAGCACCAGGTGGCGGCAAAAGGCATCGGGCGCACGTTTCAGAACATCAAGCTCTTTTCCTCCATGACTGTGTTGGAAAACGTGTTGTGCGGCCGTCACATGAACGTGAAGAGCGGGCTGTTTCAGGATATGCTGGGCCTGCCCGCCCAACAGAAGGAGGAGCAGGCGCTGAAAGAATCCTGCCTGGAACTGATCAAGCGGGTGGGTCTGTATGACAAACGCGATATGCTGGCCACCAACCTGCCCTATGGGGAACAGCGCAAGCTGGAAATTGTGCGGGCTATGGCCACCAGTCCCAAACTGCTGATGCTGGACGAGCCCGCCGCCGGAATGAATCCGTCGGAGACCGACGAACTGAAGCTTTTTATCAAGAAAATCAACACCGAGGGCTTGACCATCCTGCTCATTGAGCATGATGTAAAAATGGTTATGGCCCTGGCGGACACCATCACCGTGCTGGACCACGGTGCGAAAATCTCTGAGGGGAGCGCTGAGCAAGTGCGAAATGACCCCAAGGTGATCGAGGCCTATCTGGGCAAGTCGTATCGGAGGTAGCCATGGGAAAAGAGATTATTCGATTTGAAGATGTGGCAGTGAACTATGGCGCGATCCAGGCCCTCCAGGGAGTGTCCCTGCGAGTGGAAGAGGGCAGCATAGTAGCCCTGATCGGCGCCAACGGTGCGGGAAAAACCACGATGCTCAACGCGCTGACCGGCGTTGTCCCCGTCAGGCAGGGGCACATCTACCTGCGCGGCGAGGAAATCACCAACCAAAAATCCCACGTGATTGTTCAAAAACGGGTGGCTCATGTGCCCGAGGGACGCCGGATCTTTGCTGAGCTGACCATTGAGGAGAACCTGCGCATCGGCGCCTACACGCTGTACAAGGACAAGCCGAAAATTGAGCGGCTGCTGCAAATGAATTATGAGCTGTTTCCCATCCTGGCGGAGCGGCGCAGGCAGTTGGGGGGCACCCTCTCCGGCGGCGAGCAGCAGATGCTGGCCATCGCGCGGGGACTGATGAGCGAGCCGGAGGTCGTCCTGCTGGATGAGCCCAGCCTTGGCATTGCCCCCATCGTGGTGGAAAAGATCTTTGAGTTCATTGTGCGCATAAACAAAATGGGGAAGACCATCTTCCTGGTGGAACAGAACGCCAATCTGGCGCTGGAAACCGCCTCCTACGTCTATGTGCTGGAAACCGGGCGGGTCGTCAACGAAAACAGGAGCGAAGTCCTCCTCCGGGACGACACCATTCAAAAGGCGTATTTGGGACTATAATTTCATGTTGAGAGGGAACAGCTTATGAATTATACAGCCAGAGACCACGCATTCATCTACGGCGTGCTTGCCCAAGAGCTCTTGGCCGCCGCGCCGGGGAGCGAGGACGTTTTGAAACAGTGCATTGAAGTCTACGGCCTTCAGCGGGGAAGCCGGATGGGCCAGACCGCCGACGCCTTTGGTGACGCGCGCACCATGCAGACCTACCTGGCTTACGGCGAGTGGGCCCCCGCGCCCGGTGAGATGTACATCGAAATTCCGGAGGAGAGCCCTTCGGCAGTATGGAACGTGAAGAAGTGCCCCTGGAGCCAGGAATGGGCGGAACAGGGGATGCTGGACGTGGGCAAATTTTATTGCAAATACGTGGACCGGGAATTGGTCCACGGTTTTCATTCCGCGCTGGAGCTGGGTGTCGGCACTACCCAGACCAACGGCGACGCATTTTGCTACTTCAAGTGGAATGGAGCCGACATGACCCCGGAGCACAAAGAGGAAAACGCCGCCATTGGAAGAAAGGTGGGTTCGGTGCGCCTGAAAACCTGGGCCTACCACATGGGGCACATCTATAAGACCATGGGCGAAGTTATTGAGAAACAATTGGACGCGGAGGTCCGTGCTCGGGTCTATCAAAAGGCGGACGAGAGGATCGCGGCGCGCTACGGCGAGACGCTGGTGGAGCTGCTTCACGCGGCGTTGGTGCTGGACTACTGGGTGACGCCCTCCCTCAAAGCGGCGCAGCGCCTGGGCGAATTGTTTTAATTGAGAGGGTGGCACGATGCACGAAGTAATGCAGCGCTGGTTTGACCGCCATGCCGCAGAACTTGTTCAGGTGAGCCGTACCTTATGGGAGCGCCCGGAGGCCTCCGAACAGGAACATTTCGCCTGCCGGACCTTGAGCGGACTGATGGCGGAGCACGGCTTTACGGTGGCCGCCCTGCCACCGGCGGGACTGGACACTGCGTTTGAGGCCAGCTGGGGCTCCGGCGCACCCCACATCGGGTTTTTAGCTGAATACGATGCGCTGCCTGGTTTGTCTCAAGAGACGTCTCCTCGGCCCGAGCCCATTCCGGGGCAGGCGTTCGGCCACGGCTGCGGTCACAATCTTCTGGGCACGGGTGCGGCGGGCGCGGCCATTGCCTTGAGGGCTGTAATGGAGGCGGAAGGCTTGCCCGGCACCGTGTATCTGTATGGCTGCCCCTCGGAGGAGGTCATGATGGGCAAGATCATTATGACCCAGGCCCATGTGTTCGACCATCTGGATGCTGCAATCTCCTGGCATCCCGGCGACCGCAACCGGGCCAGCGAGGAGTCCTATCAGGCAATGCTTTCCATGGAGTATCACTTTACCGGGAAAGCCAGCCACGCGTCCATGGCTCCCCAGGAGGGGCTGAGCGCTCTGGACGCGGTGGAGCTGATGGACGTGGGGGTCAATTACCTGCGGGAGCACGTTCCCCCCGGAGGGCAGATTCACTATGTGATTCTCAACGGCGGAGAAAAGCCCAACATTGTGCCGGAAAAGGCGTCGGTCTGGCAGTTTATTCGGGCCAATACCGCGGCGGATTTGCGGCGCATTGCCGCGCGAATGGACGATATCGCCGCCGGGGCCGCCCTGATGACGGGAACATCCTACACCAAGAAAATCGTCACCGGCTGCAACGAGACTAAGATCGTCCCCGCGCTGGTGGATGTGATGCACCAGGTTATGACCCAAGAGGTGATGCCTCCCGTTTGGAGTCCGGAAGAGGAGGCTTTTTCCCGGCGGCTGCTGGAGAGTTTGGAGCTGCGTGTGCCGGAGCATCCCCTCCACGGCGGCGTGAGTGCGCCGAAGGGAGAGACGATCGACATCCTGGGCTCCTCTGACCTGAGCGACGTAAGTTATGTGGTGCCCACCTGCATGCTGTTCAGCGCCTGCTACCCCATGGGCACCCCCAACCACACGTGGGCGGTCACCGCCTGCGCGGGGCATAGCATCGGCCAAAAAGGAATGTTGTACGCCGCCCGGGTCATGGCGGCCATCGGCCTGCGGCTGACCCGTGACCCGGTTCTGCGCCAGGCAGTCCGGACCTCGTTCCAGGAGGCGCTGGGTGAAACGCGGTATGCACCGGTCAACATATAGCAAGGAGTGTGTAACGTGGAACAGGAAAAGATTATCCGCCTGCTCAGAGAAGAGATGGTGGTGGCCATGGGCTGCACCGAGCCGGCGGCCTCCGCCCTGGCGGGGAGCAAGGCCAGGGAGCTGCTGGGCGCCCTGCCGGAGCGGCTGACGGTCTACGCCAGTCGGGATATGGTGAAAAACGCCATGTCCGTGGGCATCCCCAACTGCACCGAGCGCGGCTTGCTCACAGCGGTCTGCCTGGGGGTGTACAGTCAGGCGGAGAAGAAGGATTTGAGCATCCTATCGACGGTGGACGAGGGTCAGCGTCAAAGCGCAGCCCGGCTGGCGGAACGCTCCCGTCTGGAACTGGTGGAACAGGTGCCGCCGGTCTATGTGCGGGTGGCGGCGGAGGGCGGCGGACACACCGCCAGCTGCACCGTCAGCATACAGCACGACCATTTCAGCCAGCTGACCCGGGATGGAGAAATTTTGTTCCAGGAGCAGGCGCACGGCTCGGCGGAGGGTGGAGATGCGGCGGATTTCAGCATTATCAACACGCTGGACGTGCGCCGAATACTGGAATTTGCCACAACCGTGGACAAGGAGCAGGTGGCCTTTGTGCTGGAGAGCGCAAGAACCAACCGGTCGCTGGCCCATTACTCGATTGAGCACGACTGCGGCCTGAAAATTGCCCGCACCGCCCTGTCCGACCTGCCGGAAAAGCCGGAGACCCTCAGTCAGGCCATGACTTACGCGGCGGCCTATGCCGCCGCCGGTTCAGACGCCCGGATGTCCGGCTGTCCCAAAGCTGTGGTAATCAATTCCGGTTCGGGGAATCAAGGGATTACCTGCACCGTGCCGGTGCTGATTTTAGCGGAATATCTCAACAGCGATGAGGACAAGCTTATTGAGGCCCTGTGTATCAGCGAACTGGTGGGCTTGCTCATCACCGCCCGCAAAGACCGCCTGTCCGCGCTGTGCGGTGCGTTTACCGCCGCGATGGGCGCCGGATGCGGCATGGTCCGCCTGATGGACGGCGGCATCAAGGAGATGAATTTGGTGATTCGGACCATGGTGGGCAACCTGGCGGGCATCGTGTGCGACGGGGCCAAAACCAGCTGCGCGCTGAAGATCTATTCCAGTGTGGAGGCGGCAGCGCTGGCGGTGCGGATGGCGTTTAACGGAGACGCGCCGGGGCGGGAGAGCGGCATTATCGGCGCCGACGCCATGGAAAGCATTGACAACCTGATGAATATCAGTCACAATGGTATGGTGGACACGGACAAAGTGATCCTCTCCATTATGCTGGACAAACAGGGCGGAACGCCAAATCAGGCGGAATAGGGCGGACAGCAGGCCCTGTAATGATGGAGACACTATGGTTTCTCAATAAAAAGCAGGGAAAGGGAGCCAACGGCGGTTGCGGGCGGGCATCTGCGGTGCTCTGGAAAGGTATGGTAGTATGAGCGGCAGTCAATACGCGGATGTGGAACACTATATGGTTCAGCTGTTCAACCGCTATATGGAGCTGAGCAAGAAGAGCTATGAATACTGCGAAGGCATCCCGCTCTACCCCAATGAAATCCACACGGTGGAGTACATCGCGGTGAGCAGCACCACCAATCTGACGGAGATTGCCAACCAGATGGGCCTCACCCGGGGCGCGGTGACCAAGATGATCAGCAAGTTGGAGAATCTAGGGCTGTTGGTCCGTTACAAATACCATCCGAAGCAGAAGGAGATTTACGTCCATCTGACCAAGGCCGGAGTGCGCGCCTATGAGGGGCACAAAGAGTACCACGCCATGATGTGGGAGCGCCTGAGCGGATATTTTCAGAGCTTGGAGGAATCCCAGCGTCAGGTGGTCTTGGACTTTTTGGAGCAGTATCTGGAAGGGATGAACAGTCTGAAGGGATAAGGGGGGAAAATCCGTGGAGATCGTACTTTCGTCGGCGTCCCATCACGCCATGCTCTTTGCTTATATCGCCAAGGAGACCGTCGACGCCCTTGGCGAGGAGGGGCGTGAGACTGTTATTCGTGGGGTGGAGCGGTACGGATATCAGCGGGGCCGGCGCATGGCCATGCGCGCTCACATCGACGGCTGTCCGCTGGATGCCCTCAGCTATGACCTGTATGGGGAGTGGGAGTGCTTTCCTGGGCAGGTGGAATGCGCGGCGGTCAAAGAGGAGGGGCGTTTCTCCCTCCGGTACAGCCGCTGTCCCTGGTACACGGAGTGGAAGCATTTTGGAATGCTGGAATATGGGCGGTGCTACTGCGGCCACGTGGACACGGCGATTCTTAAGGGGTTTGGCATATCCGACGGCGCTTTGACCGGGAGCCGAGTGGACGGCTGCGCCACTTGTGACCTGGAGTTCGCCGGAGCGGGCTATACCAAAGACGCCTATCAACGCTATGAGGCCCAAAAGGCCCGGCTGGGAGAGCGGGCAAAAATGCCCTGGGCCTACCATGTAGGGCATCTCTACCGTGCACTGCGGGAGGAGATCGAGGGCCGTTTTGGAAAAGAGGGCCGGCGGATTCTCAAACGAGCCCTATAAAGGTACAGCATTCAATTCGGCGAGAACGCCAAAAGCCTGGTGCTGGAGAACGCCGGGCTGGATTATGACAAGCTGCCCGATTACATCCCCCAACCCAAGGGCATAGGCCCAATGACAAACATAGACCGGTTGATTGAAACGGATATTCTGGTGGCGGGCGGGTCCGGAGCGGCGGTGACCGCCGCCGTCGCCGCCGCCCAGCGAGGCTTGAACGTGACGATGCTGAGCAAAGGAAAGATTGGAAACAGCGGAAACCTGCTTATGGCCGGCGGCGGTTTTGGCATTGACGGCTACTCGGCGCGGCATGAACTGGGGCTGGAGGCGGACGAACGCTTTACCAAAGCCGATATGCTGGACTGCCTGATGAAGGAGGGGTTCTATCTTAACGATCAAGACCTGGCCGAGCTTTATGTGGAGGAAGGGCCGGCGGCGGCCGGGCAGTTTATGGAATGGGCGGAAAAGGGCGGACAGCACTGCCTGTTTTTGCCCAACGGGACTTGGATTGCCTCGGGCAAGGCTTTCGCGCGGGTGTTGGAGCAGGGCATGCGTGAACACCCGGAGATTCACCGGATGGAGGACTGCACCATTATTGAGGTGCTCACCAACCGGGGCCGTGTGACCGGTGCGCTGGCACTGGACATTTACCGGGGCGAGATCCTTCTGATACGGGCCAAGGCGGTGATTCTGGCCACCGGAGGTTATCAGCCGTTTCATGTGAACAACACGGTGTCGGACATGACGGGGGATGGACAGGCCATCGCGTGCCGAGCGGGAGCCGAATTGGTGGACATGGAGTTTGTTCTGGGCATGCCCACCGCATTGGAGCCAACCGAGATGCGGGGCTCCATCTACCCCTTTGTGTTTGAGTTCAACCTGCCCGAGCTGCGATACCGACTGCTGGACCGGGAGCATAAGCCGCTGGAGCTACCCCCGGAGGCGGAGCGGTTCCGGGGACAAAAGCTCAGCAAGCTGGTCAATTCCTATATCTTTGCGCAGGCCCAAAAGCAGGGGGCGCTCACTGACCGGGGCGGCCTGTACTTGGATTATTCTCAAAACAGTCCGGAGGTCCGGCGGGAGAGCCTGGAGCGCTTTACGCAGCGGTTCAGCGCATGGCACAGGAGAGGCTACTACAACGGAGAGTCTCTTGCCGGGGTGGAGGAGGCGATTCTGAGCGGAAACGTGCTGGAGGTCACGCTGGGGTACGAGTACTCTATGGGCGGGATCCAAGTGGATGCGGATATGTGTACCTCCGTGGCCGGGCTCTTTGCCGCCGGCGAGGTCACTGGCGGAGCCTTTGGGGCTTGCCGGGCGGGGGACGGGATTCTGGAAATGCTGGTTCAAGGCCGCCGGGCGGGCAGTTCAGCCGCCGAATTCTGCCAGGGTAAAGAGCTGCGGGAAATTGACGCCAGACAGCTGGAATCCTGCCTGGAGCGGCATCTGCGCTATTTCAGAAATGGCAGCGGCATCTCCCCCATCCTTTTGTTTGAACAGATTCAGCACACCTGCAACGAGGGCTTCGGCATCCTGCGCAGCGAGACGGGGCTGAAGGCCACGTTGGACAAACTGCTCCAGTTCCGGCTCCAGCTGGAAAACCTGTGCTGCATCCATAGCAAGGAACGCATCTATAATATGGAGTGGCTGCGGGTGATTCAGTGCGAAAATTTGCTTTTATGCTGTGAGGCCGGCGTGCGTGCGGCCCTGGAGCGCCGGGAAAGCCGGGGCTGTCACATGCGAAGCGACTATCCGCAGGTCAATCACAATGATTTTCTGGTCAAATTTGTCTTTCACATGGAGCCGGGCGGTTTGGTCATGACTACCCGGCGGCCCCGCCCCGGGTCATACGACCTCCCAACCGGGACGCAGGATTCCGTCATGGCCTATCTGACCGACCCGGAACTGGACTACCGGAGATAAGGAGTGCGTCAATGAACGTATCAGCGGAACGATACCGGCCCTTGGAACAGGACTATGTGCGCTCTGTCTACAAAATTGAGGACGGGGTGGCCGGCGGCATGACGGTGATGGACCTGCTGGACTATATCTCTCAGAACATTGACCCCTCGCTGGGCTATTACAGGCACAGCGTATGCAATCACGGAGTATGCGGGCGCTGCCTGCTGCGGGTTAACGGCAAGCCGGTGCTGGCATGTATCGCCCGGGTGCGCGACTACGGCGGAGACCTTCTTTTACAGCCGGCGGAGGGAGCGCAAGCGATTCGGGACCTGGTCATATCTGTATAGGGAGGCTCTTCTGTGGAATTGGAAGGAAAAACTGCGCTTGTAACCGGGGCCACCTCCGGGGCGGGATTGGAGATTGCAAGGCGCTTTCTAGAGGAGGGTGCTCAGGTGTGCGGCTGCGGGCGGCGGGAAAGCTGTGAGATAAGCGCGCCGGACTTTCTATACGTTCGAGGTGATTTGACCGACGACGACCAGGCCCGGGCTGTGGTGGCGCGCTGCCTGGAGGCGTTCGGAAAGCTGGACATCCTGGTTAACTGCGCCGGCGTCACGGGAATCGGGGGCGTTCTGGATACCAGCCCGGAGGAATTTCGCCACCAGTTTGAGGTCAATGTATTTGCGCTGTTCCATGTGACCCGGGCCGCGGTGCCTGCCCTGGAGCAGCAGCCTCAAAGCGCGATTATCAACATCGGTTCAGAACTCGGAACCAGAGCCGCCGCCCAAAGGATTGCCTACTGTCCGTCAAAGGCGGCCGTGGAGATGCTGACCCGCTGCCTTGCGATTGAGTGTGGCCCCACAGTGCGCGTCAACGGAATTCTGCCCGGTTTAATGGAAACGCCTATGACACAGGACCGCTTCACCAATGTGCCTGACCCGGAACGTCAGCGGGAGCTGGTGCGGGCGCGGTATGTATTGAAGCGGATGTGCCGCGTGGAGGATGTGGCTGAAGCGGCGCTCTTTTTGGCGGGCGGCCGGAGCAGTTTCATTACGGGGGATATGCTTGCCGTATGCGGCGGCGGGCAGTTTACCACCTGCCGTTGAAGCAATAAATTGGACGGAACAATGCTGTGCTGCGGTGGTCCAAGCATACCACCCCTCCTCGTTTCAGGGGACCGGTCTATGGCCGGTCCCCTGAATTTTTTGGGTGCGCGCTGTTCCGGCCGGAAGGCAAAGCGAGGGCCGCGCCCGCAATAAGCGGACGGCGCCCTCGCTCTGCCATTTATCCGTTGCGCCGCCAATGAGTCCGGCGCAGAGATATTCTGTTGGGATGCTTTTGCCTGTGTATAAGTCGAAGGCCCTCAGTAGGGAATGGGGGAAAGGGGCACAGTGGATCACAGGGCCATGTCTTTTTTAACCTGGGCAAAGGCCCGGACGGCCAGGTCGATGTCCTCTTTCGTATGTCCCGCGCTGATTTGGGTGCGGATACGGTCCTTTCCCTTGGGGACAACGGGGTAGCAGAAAGCCACCACATATACTCCCATCTCCAGCATCCGGCGGGCGAACTCGTGGGCGATTTTGGGGTCGCACAGCATCACGGGCACGATGGGGTGCTCCCCGGGCAGCAGGTCGAAGCCCAGCTTCTCCATCTCGGCGCGGAAATAGCGTGCGTTCTCATGCACTTTGTCCCGCAGGGCGGTGGACTGCTCCAGCAGCTCAATGGTGCGGATGGTGGCGGCGCAGATGGCCGGGGACACCGTGTTGGAGAACAGGTAGGGGCGGCTGCGCTGGCGCAGCAGTTCCACAATGGGCCGGCGGGCGGCGGTGTAGCCCCCGGACGCGCCCCCCAGCGCCTTGCCAAAGGTGCCGGTGAGGATGTCCACCCGGTCCATTACGTTGTGGTACTCCGGGGTGCCCCGGCCATGGGCGCCCATAAAGCCCACCGCGTGGCTGTCGTCCACCATCACCAGCGCGTCGAACTCGTCGGCCAGGTCGCAGATGCCCGGCAGGTTGGCGATGTACCCGTCCATGGAGAAGACCCCGTCGGTGGCGATGACGATTTTTTTCGCCCCCGCCTCCCGGGCGGCGGCCAGCTGGGCGTGCAGGTCGGCCATGTCGTTGTTTTTGTAGCGGTAGCGCTTAGCCTTGCACAGGCGCACGCCGTCGATGATGGAGGCGTGGTTCAGCTCGTCGGAGACGACGGCGTCCTCTTCGCCCAGCAGCGTCTCAAATAGACCGCCGTTGGCGTCGAAGCAGGAGGAGTAGAGAATCGTGTCGTCCATGCCCAGGAAGCTGGAGAGCTTGGCTTCCAGTTCCTTGTGGAGCTGCTGGGTGCCGCAGATAAAGCGGACGGAGGCCAGCCCGAAGCCCCAGCGGTCATAGCTTTGCTTGGCGGCGGCGATGAGTTCCGGGTGGGTGGACAGCCCCAGATAGTTGTTGGCGCAGAAGTTCACCACGCCGGGCCGGGCGGTGGTGTCGATGCGGGAGTACTGGGGGGTGGTGATGACGCGCTCTTCGCGCCAGGTGCCCGCCGCGCGGATGGCGTCCAACTCGGCGTTAATGGCAGTCAGTGCGGATTTCATATACAGCGCCTCCTTATTTGGCGGTCCAGTCCAGCACGACCTTGCCGGACCGGCCGGAGTTCATTGCCTCGAAGCCCTTGTGGAATTCGGTGTAATGGAACCGGTGGGTGATGACGGGGCTGACGTCCAGCCCGCCCTGGACCATGTAGCTCATCTGGTGCCAGTTGTCCAGGTGGCGGCCGTAGATGCCCTGCAGGGTCAGGCCCTTGGTGATGATGGTGTTCATGTCCATGGGCACCGGCCGGTTGGAGATGCCCAGCAGGGAGATCTTCCCTCCGTTGCGCATGGCCCCGAGCATCTGCTGGAGGGCCGCGCCGTTGCCGGACATCTCCAGGCCCACGTCAAAGCCCTCCACCAGCCCCTGGCCTTTCATGATTTTGGGCAGGTCCTCCCGGGCGGTGTTCACCGCTGCGTCCACCCCCATCTTCCGGGCCAGCTCCAGTCGGTAATCGTTTACATCGGTGATGATGACCCGGCGGGCACCGGCGTACTTGGCCACTGCGGCGGCGATGATGCCGATGGGCCCCGCGCCGGTAATCAGCACGTCCTCCCCGATGAGGGGGAACATCAGGGCGGTGTGGGTGGCGTTGCCGAAGGCGTCGAAGAAGGCCACCACGTCCTCATCCAGGCTTTCGTCGATGAGAATGACATTGGTCTCCGGGATGCAGACGTATTCGGCGAAGGCGCCGTCCCGGTCCACCCCCACGCTGACGGTGTCCTTGCACCACTGAATGTTGCCGTTGTGGCAGTTGCGGCAGCGGCGGCAGGTGATGTGCCCCTCGCCGGACACCCGCTGTCCCAGCCGCAGGCCGGAGACGCCGTCTCCCAGGGCGGCCACCTCTCCCACGTACTCATGGCCGATGGTCATGGGGGGCGTGATGTGCTCCGCCGCCCAGGGGTCCCAGTTGTAAATGTGCACGTCGGTGCCGCAGATGGCGGTCTTATGTACCTTGATGAGCACCTCCCCCGCTTTGGGCTGGGGCACAGGCACCCGACGCAGCTCCAGGCCGGGGCCGGCCTGCGGCTTTACAATGGCGTCCATCAGTTCTGACATGGTTCTCCTCTCCCTTTTCGCTTCGTGATTGATATGGCGCGGGACGTTTCAACACCCCGCCGCCTGCGGAATCTGCACATAGGCACGGTACAATTTCCAGGCCGTATTGCGGTTCCGCTTCCGCCGATACAGGCTTTGAAAGCGTCTTAACGGCGTCCGTCCTGTCCCTACTGGGGGCGGCGGCATCATTTGGCTTGCCGCCAACCATTGTACCACGAAAGGGGCGGCGCCGTAAAGGCCTTGTTCGGCGATTGGGGGACAAAGCCGCTCCTTTTAAAATACTACTGACAATATGGAGCGAAAGGATTCGGACAGGCGGGGGAAAACCTAGAGATTCTATCAAACTCCCCCGAGGGCCTGGGGACAAGGGGTTCACTGCGGCCCGAAGGCTGCCGGTGAAAATTTTGCGGGTGACAGGCGCATGATGTGGGTCAGTGCCGCTTCAGCCGCATGCCGCCGCTCATGGTGCCGGCGTGGACTCGGCATGATAACCACATAGTTTTTTTGAAGTGCATTGACCGTGAAATTTTTCAAAAGCGCCCGGAACATTGCCGCTCCAGCAGCTTTCCCTGCCCCTGCACTTGCCAAAGCGGCTGGAGTCTGCTACAATGAATAAAATTCGACAAAATATGATAGACGGAGCGGAAGCCATTCCCAGGAGAAGCCGGGGCAAATCTGCATAGCATAGAAGCAGAGGTACAAGGGGGCGGAAGAATGGACAAAGCGGGTTTGGACCAGGGCGCATTCCGAACTGCATCGGAGCTGAGGATTCAGCTGGCCCAGATGACGGCGGCCAGCCAGCTGATGGAGCGCTGCGTTGGGGATGAAAAGAGCAGAAAGTATCTGGAAATAATGAACCAAAGTATTTGCCGGATGCTGCGGATTGTGGGGCGGCTGGAGCTGGCGGGCCGGCTGGGTGGGGAGCGCACGCCGGAGCTGGAGCTGAAATATGTGGACTTGGCGCTGCTGGCTCGGGAGCTGGGAGCGCGTATGGGGCGGCTTTTGGCTTATGCGGGGGTGGAACTGGCGGTAACGGCCCCTGAATTTCTCATTGCCCAGGCGGATGAGGCGCTGGTGCGGCAGATGGTGATGGAGCTGGTGTCCAATGCCGCCAAGGCGGGCAATCATGTGAAGCTGTCTCTTACCCGGCATGGAGAGCGGGCGGTGTTCACTGTGGAGGACAATGGGCCGGGCATTCCGTCTGAACGGGTGGAGTACTTGTTTTGCGGCGCGGAGGAGGCCGTTCCGGACTGGCGGCGCGGCGGCGTGGGGGTCGCCATCGCCCGGCGGCGGCAACGCTCCACAGCGGGACGGTGGTGGCGGACTGCAAGCCGGGTAAAGGTTTGCGGGTGGCGGCGTCCATTCCGCTGGGGACGGCGGAATCCATCGACCTGAAGGACCCGGGCCTGGAGTGGGACCGGGGAGGGTTTGCTGAGGAATTAGTGGCGTTCAGCGACCTGCTTCCGGCCAAAGCGTTTGAGATGAAGGGCGGCTGACCGCTTTCGCCGTCAGGCGGAAGGAAACGGTGTGGAGCTTGCCTTGACAATGGTGTCCGCCACAGCCGCCAACACCTCTCCATGGGTCTGGTCGAACAGGTGGGTGTAGATGCGCTGGGTGATATTGGGGCTGCTGTGCCCCATAGCCCGGCTGATCTGGTACATGGGAACGCGGGCGTTGTTGGCCATGCTGGCAAAGGTGTGCCTAAGCTCGTGGAAGCGGAAAATGAGGGTATCCTCGTGGAAGTGGAAAACGGAACATGATATAATCCCCTCAAGGGCTATGGTTTGCGCCATAGCCCTTTTCGTATAAGGGAGATGTTATCATGGCTCGAAAAAGCAGAAAGCATCTTGAATTGGCTGTTTCAGTCAGTAAGGATACTGTAGGCTATATCCGACTATCCGTTCTTAACAGAGATCCCCACGGGTCTGTAGAAAACCAGAGGCTTATGATTGAAGAATGGGGACACCGACATCAGATCCCCATTATGCGTTACTATATCGACAACGGTTTCAGCGGATAACGCTTTGACCGTCCGGCATTTCAAGAAATGCTCCAAGATATACAGGAAGGTAAGATTGACTGCGTTGTTGTAAAAGATCTTTCTCGTTTAGGACGAGACTATATCACGGTGGGTTATTACCTCGAAATGTTCTTTCCAAGCAATAACATTCGATTTGTATCAATCAATGATCAGTTTGACACCACCGATGGCATAACCAACAGAGATAAATCTGCATATATCCAATCCAGCACACGAGTACCGCTCATTAATCTATTCAACGAGCAGGTATCCGTTGAAACAAAAATGAAAGTTGAGGTCGTTTTAGACATGAAAGCACAGCACGGAGAATTTATCGGGCCAAGAGCCCCTTTCGGTTATCAAAAATCCAATGAGAATCCCAGCCAACTTGTTCCTGATCCAGTAGCTGCTGTTATTGTTCGGAAGATTTTTGAGATGGCGGCAAGCGGCACTGGTGTGACTGGTATCGTTCGGTACTTGAATGAGCGAAGCCTTCCCACACCGATCCAGTATGCCTGGGCTCACGGCCTGGATGGGAATTTTGACGATGGTAATGGTAGTTGGAACAGCAGATCGGTAAAGTACATTCTTACCAATCGCACATACACAGGAATGCTGGTACAGGGGAAAGAGAAACGGGCGGTGGAGGCTTACCCATGAACCATTGGTTGATGCAGGCACGTTCGATGCTATTCAAAAAGCATTCCAGACCAGGGCATACAACGTGGTGCCGCAGGGGCAGTCGGCAGACAACATTTTGAAAGGCAAGGTGATCTGTGGGTGCTGCGGCGGAAAGATGCAGCGCAAGCGTGGCACCGGCCATGCCGATTGGCACTTTTTTACCTGCATCACCAAGAATCGTTTGGGATCTGATAAATGTACCGGGATGTACGCCCGAGAGGAAGATGTTCTTAGCACCATCTATCGCCAGTTGAAAGACTATGTGAATGAGCACTATATCACAAATTCAGCATATAAGCAGCAGATTCAAGAGTACACGGAGCTAATCACTGATCTTGTAAAGCGTAAAACAACAGCTTGGATCAATGCAATGGAACACTATGAACAGTATGTGCAGGGAGAAATCAGTAAAGAAAAATTCCGCGTAGTACAAGATATTGCAAATCAGGCAAAAGAGGCTCTCATTCAGGTGACAGAGAGCAAGGCAGCCTATGAAAAGCAATACGCCAAGTTCCGCAAGCTTCTTTCTGCCAGCAGTAAAGATATTCCACTTAGTGAAATTGTGGACTGTATTGATAAAGTGGTAATAGACGGAGACGGGAAGATCGTGGTAAAATGGAGTATAAATCAAAATAGAATTGGAGCAGTTGGCACAAATATGGAGAGCCCATAGTCAATCCTGCGGAATAGAGAAACAGAGGTGATACTAATGATTAGTCCAGACATTCCCATTACTAAGTCTTCTGAAGATAAACTGAATCGGGAATCATTTGCTGAGAGTCTTGCCAATGTTATATTGCAATCCACTTTTCCTACTTCTTTTACTGTGGGGCTGTATGGTGCATGGGGAAGCGGAAAGACTTCATTACTAAATATGGTAATAGAGCAAGTAGAACGCCGTAATACAGATGTGGTCATATTAAGGTTTAATCCTTGGCTCTGTTCCGATCCAAAACAACTTATTACCCAATTCTTTAAACAGTTGGCAAGTGCAATAAAAATTAAAAAACCTACGGCAGATAGTGTATGTGAATTAGTCGATCAATATGCGGACCTTTTTGATGCAGCCAGTCTTATCCCATACGCAGGGGCCGCGATTGCGGCAGCAGGCAAAATGTTTACAACCAAGGCAAGAAATCGCATGAAGCGAAAAAGCAACGATATGCAGGGACAAAAAGATGAGATAATCCGCACAATGGTTAAGGAGAATTTAAAAATAATTGTCTCCATAGATGATATTGATCGGCTTTCCGAAGAAGAGATTATCGCTGTTTTTCAGCTGGTAAAAGCACTGGCAGATTTTCCGAACGCAGTCTATTTGCTTGCTTTTGATTATGATGTTGTGGTACGTGCACTTGCTACGGTACAACACGGAGATGGGCGGGAATACCTTGAAAAAGTTATACAAGTTCCATTTGAGATACCTGCACCAAGCATGGCAAGTATTCATGATGCTCTTTTCTCAAAACTTAACGGGATACTTGGAGATATACCGGATAGCCGGTGGGACAAAGAAACATGGGCAGAATTATTCCAGTATGGAGTAAAAAATTATATCAAATCCATTCGGGACGTTATTCGATACTCAAATGTATTTTACTTGAAGTACCAGCTATTGCAAGAAGAGACCGATCCTATTGATCTCCTGGGTCTAACATGTCTTCAGGTATTTGAACCGGCTGTTTATTCCACTTTAAATAATTACAAAGATATGCTTTGTGGTTCAATTAGCAGCTACTCATACGAACGCCAACACACTGATGAGGAGAAAATCAAGAAAGCTATTAGTGATATTTTCTCCGATGGGATTGCTGCGAATGATAAGGCTGCAAAAAGGATTCTTGGGATTTTGTTTCCCAAAACGAAAGTGGCTTTGGAACATAGCTATTCTTTTGGCCGCTATTACGATTACAGGAAATTTTTAATTCATTGTAATATTGCTGTTTCGGAATGCTTTGACCGTTATTTTTCCCTTTCGCTTGGAGATGATGCAATTCCGACTGCAACTATGCGAAATCTCATATATGAGGCAAGTGAAAGCGAGGTTGTAACAAACATCATCCAGCTATATCAGGACGGAAAAATCATTAGGTTGCTTGAAGAAATTGAGGCATATGCCAATAAAGGCGACTCAAAAAATATCCCAGCAGAAAGGGCTACAATTTTAATACGCTGCCTTTGCCGGATGTGGAGTTCTTTTGAAGTTAAGGAAAAGGGCTTTTTTACCGTTCCGTTTGCATGGAGATTACTGTTTTGCGTAGATCCTTTGCTGGAAGTGGTTGATACGGCGGAACGCTTTTCATTTTTGCGAGGTATATTTGAGGATAAAACAGTTAATCCACCAATATTAGCGTTGCTTTTGCAGGATTTTGAAACACAGCATGGGCGCTATACTGATAAGGGACCCAATGAGGATAAACAGGCGATTTCATTGGGTGAGCTTTTAGAACTTGAGCCTGTATTTAAGTCGCGATGTATTGATGCAATAGATTCAGGTACTGCCTTATCACAATATGGAGGGCTGAACTTCTTGTGGATGTTGAGCCAACTTGACGAAGAGCTTGTAAAACACATCAAAGAAACGCTTGTTACAGATGATATATCGCTTGCAAAAGTTATCAGCTACTGTACCTCTCGTGGAAAAACAGCGGTCAGGCTTGTTGTAGAAACGCGCCAAGTAAATAAGGAAACTCTCAGTGAATTTATTGATGTGGCGGAAGCTTATCGGCGTATAGGTATCTTTGTTACAACTCGCGAATTTTTGCGGCTTCCAACAGAAAATCAAAAAGACGTTATTGCTTTTATTATTTCGATGAAGAGAGATGAAAATAATAGCCCAACAGAAGGTCTCGTTGCAGAAGACGCAATTAAAAATGAGCTCCAAAAGATTCTCGATGCAATCCAGCTCATAGAAGTTTAATGTTGTTTTTGTTTACTGCCTTTTTCACGAATGTATAAACAGCA
>ERZ779623.218-NODE-218-length-26843-cov-9.230215_pt1 | contig 26843 bp, 20 predicted proteins | sample MGYA00514189_ERZ779623 | MGnify/ENA primary metagenome ERZ779623 (study PRJEB29562, sample SAMEA4376712) | mouse gut metagenome | isolation source: Cecum | study: EMG produced TPA metagenomics assembly of the A DSS colitis mouse model was used to assess the... | reverse complement strand
TAGACGCTGCTAAAAAGCAAGAAATCTTCGGAAAGTACGGAAAGTCTAACACTGATACTGGCTCATCAGAGGCGCAGATAGCTTTGTTTTCCTACCGTATTTCTCACCTGACTGAGCATATGAAGCTCAACAGAAAAGATTATAGTACAGAGAGAGCTTTAACGATGTTGGTAGGTAAGCGTCGTCGCTTACTCGACTATTTGAAGGCAAAAGATATCACAAGATATCGCGCCATCATTAAAGAGCTCGGTTTGCGTAAGTAATCTACTTGCCGCGAAAAGTTTAAAAGCCGTTTCCCGTTATGGGGAACGGCTTTTTTGTTTCTTCTTTTTCTGTCGAATGGTCATATTTTCTTTGATTATAATTGTGCTCATCTAAAGATTTTGTTATTTTTGCAACCTAATTATTATAATTTATCACCTTTGATAACTAAAATACTTACAATATGGATACCAGTAAAATTGTCGGCGAAAAGATTAAAGCCCTTCGGGAAGATAAGTCAATTACCATAGAAGAGTTGGCACAACGTTCCGGTTTGGCCATCGAACAGATCGAACGTATCGAAAATAACATTGATATTCCTTCTCTTGCGCCGCTTATTAAGATTGCCCGCGTGTTGGGAGTTCGTTTGGGCACTTTCCTTGACGATCAGGATGAAGTAGGCCCGGTGGTATGTCGTAAGAAAGAAGCCAAAGATGCGATCAGCTTCTCCAATAATGCGATTCATTCCCGCAAACATATGGAGTATCATTCCCTGTCCAAATCGAAGGCAGATCGTCACATGGAACCGTTTATCATCGACGTGATGCCGACGGAAGATACCGACTTCGTACTTTCTTCACATGAAGGCGAAGAATTTATTATGGTCATGGAAGGTATCATGGAAATCAGTTATGGCAAGAATACCTATCTGCTTGAAGAAGGCGACAGCATCTATTATGACTCCATTGTTCCCCATCACGTACATGCTTATGAGGGACAAGCTGCCAAAATCCTTGCGGTAGTTTATACGCCGATTTAACGAATCGGCGGTTATTCATTAATCACTAACCAATTAATCACTAGCTACATGCAATTATTTGACCGTACTTTGGGACAGTGGCTCGAACACTGGGCTGAAGAGACTCCTGATAAAGAATATATCGTATATTCCGACCGCAATCTCCGTTTTACCTGGAGCCAGTTCAACCGCCGCGTGGATGACATGGCAAAAGGACTTATCGCCATTGGGGTGGAACGGGGTACGCACGTCGGCATTTGGGCAGCGAATGTACCCGACTGGCTGACATTACTATATGCCTGTGCAAAGATTGGTGCGGTATATGTTACTGTAAACACGAACTATAAGCAGTCCGAGCTTGAATATCTTTGTCAGAACTCGGATATGCATACCCTTTGCATCGTTAATGGTGAAAAGGACAGTGACTTTGTACAGATGACCTACACCATGCTCCCCGAACTGAAAACCTGCGAACGCGGGCATTTGAAGAGTGAGCGTTTCCCATACATGAAGAATGTGGTGTATGTCGGCCAGGAAAAACATCGTGGGATGTATAACACGACTGAAATTCTGCTGTTGGGAGATAATGTCGAAGATGATTGCTTGAGCGAACTCAAAAGTAAGGTGGACTGCCATGATGTAGTAAATATGCAATATACATCAGGGACTACCGGCTTCCCGAAAGGAGTGATGCTGACACATTATAATATTGCCAACAACGGTTTCCTGACCGGTGAACATATGAAATTCACGGCAGACGACAAACTTTGCTGCTGCGTGCCGTTATTCCATTGCTTCGGAGTTGTACTAGCTACTATGAACTGTCTGACTCATGGTTGCACGCAGGTAATGGTAGAACGCTTCGACCCGTTGGTCGTATTGGCTTCTATTCATAAGGAACGTTGTACGGCTCTTTACGGAGTGCCGACCATGTTTATTGCCGAGTTGCATCATCCGATGTTCGACCTTTTTGATATGTCTTGTCTTCGTACAGGTATTATGGCAGGCTCATTGTGCCCTGTCGAGCTGATGAAGCAGGTGGAAGAGAAAATGTATATGAAAGTGACCAGCGTCTACGGACTCACAGAAACCGCTCCCGGTATGACTGCCACCCGCATTGACGACCCGTTTGACGTACGTTGCAATACAGTAGGCCGTGATTTCGAATTTACAGAAGTGAAAGTGCTTGACCCGGAGACGGGTGAAGAATGTCCGGTAGGTGTGCAAGGCGAAATGTGTAACCGTGGCTATAACACCATGAAAGGATATTATAAGAATCCCGAAGCCACAGCCGAGGTTCTCGATGCCAATAACTTCCTTCATTCCGGTGATTTGGGTATAAAGGACGAAGATGGAAATTACCGGATCACCGGACGTATCAAAGACATGATTATTCGTGGCGGCGAGAATATCTATCCGCGTGAAATCGAAGAATTCCTTTATAAACTTGACGGAGTGAAAGATGTTCAGGTGGCGGGTGTCCCTTCCAAGAAATACGGTGAGGCTGTCGGTGCATTTATCATCCTGCATGAAGGAGTGACGATGCAGGCGGAAGATGTGCGCGACTTCTGTAGAAATAAGATTTCCCGTTATAAAATCCCCAAATATGTATTCTTTGTAAATGAATTCCCGATGACAGGCAGTGGAAAGATTCAGAAATTCAGATTAAAAGATTTGGGACTGCAACTTTGCAAGGAGCAGGGAATAGAGATTATCTAAGAATGTCCGGTTGATTCAAGAGACACACAAAGTTTTATTCGATTATAAAAACAGAGAACGGTGAACAAACTGCATGATTACTAGCAGTGGGTTCACCGTTTACTATTGGTATATGATTATCTTATCCGGCTTGTTTTTTGTTTCGGCCTTCGAGTGAATCTACTAAATAAAATCATCGCCCAGTTGCATTTGGGCATCATTCACATATTTGCGGATGGCATGTTCTTCGTCTTTGCGGCAAATCAGCAGGACATTGTCCGATTCTGCTATCAGATATCCTTCCAATCCGTCAATTACGGCCAGTTTTCCTTTTGGAAGCACCACCATATTATCCTTACTGTTATAGATTTGTGAATGGCATTTCAGCGTAACGTTACCTTCCATGTCTCTTTCCGATAAATCATAAAGCGACCCCCAAGTTCCAAGGTCAGACCAACCGAAATCCCCCAGGGATACATATACATTATCCGCTTTCTCCATAATACCTATATCAATGGACACGTTAGGACATGCAGGAAAATTCTCCTCAATGAATGCCTTTTCCGCATCAGTGGCATAAATATCCTTTCCGGGTGCCAGCTTGGAAGCCAGTTCGGGCAATAACTCCTCGCTTGCCTTGATGATAGAATTTACATTCCACATAAACAGTCCGGAATTCCAATAAAATTCCCCGCTTTCCACAAAAACTTTGGCTAATTCCAGTTCCGGTTTTTCAGTGAATGTTTTTACTTTGTAGAAGTTATCTCCGGCAGGTTCGTCGATTTGTATATATCCGTATCCGGTTTCGGGGCGATTGGGTTTGATTCCTAATGTCAGCAGTTTCTCCGAGCGTGAAACAAAATCCAGTCCTTTTTCAATAGCGGCAAGAAATTCATCTTCTTTTAAAATCAGGTGATCCGAGGGAGCGACTACGATATTGGCGTTTGGATTCAGTGCCCTGATATGATAGGAAGCCCACGCTATGCATGGAGCGGTATTTCTTCTTGCGGGTTCCAGTAAAATCTGATCTTCGCTCACTTCCGGCAACTGCTCCTTCACTAAGTCCGCATACATTGCATTGGTAACGATAAGAATATTTTCTGTTGGAACAACCTTTTGGAAGCGGTCAAAAGTCTGCTGTAAGAGTGAGCGACCGGTTCCGAAGAAATCTAAAAATTGTTTGGGCAATGTTTTGCGGCTGAACGGCCAAAAGCGGCTGCCAATGCCGCCACCCATAATCACGCAATAATTATCCTTGTTTGTCATGACAGTGACTCTATTTTAAAGTTTCTGCTAATGTACGGTTTATTCTCTGAATAGAGAAGCGTTTAAGACATGTTTTATTATTTTTTTCTCCTTTTTTTTGCCAAACTATTGTAGATTCAAAATAATGTCGTATCTTTGCACCGCAATTGAGAAATCAAGTATGCGCCCAGATGGCGGAATCGGTAGACGCGCTGGTCTCAAACACCAGTGGATTCACTTCCATCCCGGTTCGACCCCGGGTCTGGGTACTGAAGCGGAGAAAGTAGAAATACTTTCTCCGCTTTTCTTTTCTACTCCTTGTAACTCGTTGGTTTGCTGATATATTTAATCAAGCACTTTGTTATAAGAATTAGTTCGATATGTTTTTCCGTCAAATTCGATTTTTTCGGGAAACATCGAACTTATTAGTTTGATGTGTACCGTTTGCAGAACATATAGATCCAATATGCAGGACATATAGCTCTAATATGTTGGACATATAGATCTAACGTATTGGGTATATAGATCCATCACTTCAAGTGTTTAAGTAGTTGATAAATAGACTATTGTTGCTTGATAACTAGGCTATTGCTACTTGGCCACCCAATAGTTAATACATGACAGAGATTTACAATGAGCATATTTTGATTTGCTATAAGCATATCCGGATTAGCTATAATGAAATTAGTTTTAGCTCATGGGATATTTTGAAAAGACAAGGTGAACTGCCCATTTCCAGTTTCACCTGAATTCAGTCCTTGCTTTCACCTGCTATCTCCTTATTCATCGGCATTTCGAGAATCAGGTGGAAGTGATGAACTGCAATTATAATATAGTTGCGTTAAACAGCTTCCTAAAAGACGCAATCCTTATGCATTTACGGAGTTAGACGTTGCAATTTTAGTAGTGTTTGGCTACTTGTGGTACTGCAATGAGTATTATAGTCATTTTATACTCTAAAATAATATCTCATAGATAAATAATGTGAAAACAATGTTTTTTCTTTGAGATGGGATTAACTTTCAGTCATTTATGAGGTCTAACATACAAGAATGTCTTGATAAAGATGATAGGTCGGCAGGTCTTTATAAAAGTAAGATATAAATTATACAACATAGAATACCAACTCCAAGCCCTGATAGCTTCGTTTTTGTGCTGATATCTATTGATTCTATTTGGTTAATTTTGAATAGTTGTATCTCTATTGCAATAAATAATGTGAAGTAACAAAGTGGGAAAATATAGAAAACTATCGGGTTTAATTCTATGAAAATTGCATAGAATGGTAGGATTGCTTTCAATAAAAGCAGAAGTATCAATGCCTGTGTCGAAATCCAATATAGCTTTTTGTTAGTCCAATAACTTATACCTGTAAGTATAAGCATCGTCCATAGAAAGGCAGGGCAAAATGTGTTTTCTTTATATTTGTAGAAATCAACAATGCCTCCATACATAGCATCGACTTCCTCCATAGAGTATAAAGTAAAATAGTCATAAACTTCCAGACTGAGTAGAATTATCCCTATAATGACTTCAGCATATGGGATTAACTTTGTCTTGTCTTTCGAAATTTGAAGTAAGGATTTCATGTGTTGATTAATTTTTTGAATTACTTTTCGCATGCTTCATGCTAAAGTCTGGGTTCTCATTAGATGGTGTACCCCATTCCAGTATGTATCCATAATTTCCCATAATTATTTCTTTGGGGACATCTTTGCGGATAATCTCCCCTTGACCATCATAGTAATTCCATGTATTATTCAATAATACAATCAATTTGGGGGCTCGTTTGTCTCCGATATCTTCTATGGGCATATCATTAATAATGAAATCATATTTGCAAGGTAGAATTTCCTTGTTTTCCCATGATAAAGCTCCATATTTCCCATTTTTGCGAACTACTATGACGCCACCTTTCGGTAAACCTATATAGTCATATTCGAAAGGTATGATAATTTGGTTGGTGTGGGATATCAAACCATATTTGCCATCCTTTAGTGCAAAGTGTGCCTCTGGACCATATTCTACCCAACCTGAAAGTGCGTCATACATGATTGGTATTACAGTTTTATTATGAATGTCCACTGTACCCACTTTTCCATTTTTGATAACAATGTATTTGGCCTCTTCCGGTTCAAAGTTATTGTAATACGTATCACAGATGCTATCATATTCAAAAGCTAATTTAATATTCCAGTTTTTATCAAACATTCCGGCTTTGTTGTCAGTGTTTACAAAAACAAGTCCATCTTTCAACGTATATATGTCTCTATATATGAAAGGCTGAATGATTTCATCTTTTTCTGAGATAAATCCGTACATTCCTTCTTTTTTAGCTATAAATCCTGTAGTGTAGAGGTTGTGTGATGCGTAAAGTGTATCATATTTGAAGGGAATAGTCTGCGTTCCGAAATAGTCAAGAAGTCCCTTTTTACCATGAATATCCGAAATATATAATTTATTATCTTCATATAAGTAAGAAGTGATATCTTTCACTGGGAGCTTCCGGACGTTTTTATCAAAAACTGTCACAGTTTGTCCTTGAGTAGCTAGAAATATATCATTAAAAGGGGAGTATTGGGAAAAACGCTCTATATAATCATAATTTAATGGTAACACAATTTTTCCATATTCATTGATAATGCCATATTTCCATTTCTTTGCAACAATAGCATTTCGTCCCAAGCCGAATGGTTTCGCGTAATCATATATTCCGTAAGGAACAATTATTTGTTTGGCTTTGTCGATGTAAGAGAATTCTCCCCCAATTGAAATTTCGATAGAATCTCTAATTCGTTTGGTTCCATTTCGATAGTTGATGTCCATAAAAAGATAATCAATATTTTCTTCATTCTTTTGTGCTGTAATTAACAACGGAAGATTAGTCATATAAGAAGGGAGCCGATTTCTGTTTTGTATAATAATGGAATTGTCGAACTTTGATAGTTGTTTGCCATCAAAAGAAAAAGTAGCCCACTCTTTTCCTTTGGTCACTATGAAATAATCCATTTCATTCGAATATCTGATATTGTCATATTCGAATGGGATTATGACATTGTTTTTAGAATCAATTACTCCATATCTGCCATTTTTAGTTAAGATAGCAACTTCCGGGTGAAAAAACGCAGCGCTGTATGGCTTTCCGTCGTATTCCAAGGCAATGACGATTTCTCCTTTGTAGTTGACGAATCCCTGCTTGCCATTTTTAATGACGGATATTAGTTCTACATTATCAGAAGGAGCCCCAACTTTATCATAAATAAAGGGGATAAGGACTTTTTCGGTAATATCTATATAGCCTTCTTTTCCTTCTTTTTCTGCGTATATCATCCCGTATTTATTTATGTCGTTTAAGAAACTGTATTTGCCGGGCGGTATTATAATTTCTCCTTTTTTGTTTTTGAATCCCCATGCAGAATAATCTTTATTTGTAATCCGATAATATTCTATACTGTCTGCCGGGATGATGATTGGCTTTCCTTCCTCATCATATTGGTATTCTTCAAGTATAAAAAACTCATCTTTGCAACTTTGGCAGAATGCCATGTTGGGGAGTGATAGTACTAATATGAATAGAAAAATGATTCGTTTCATAAGTATTGAGTTTGAAGATTTATGTGTTAACTCACAAATGTAACACTTTCTATGGATATCCGGACGTTTTGTGTTGAGTGTTTTTTTGCTAATTCAGATTTTATCTTTATTTGTGGCTAATCGTTCTTTTTCTATCGAAAAAAGAATGTTTAGCTCATGGTAATGAGCTACAAGTCTATTATTGTAATTAAGAGTTTTCAGTACAGTGAATAAGGATTTTTGTTGCACTAAACTATAAGTTTTGACAAGATAGAGACCAGTAATAGAAATAAAGACTAGTAATAAAAGTAATGATTGGCAATAAAGGGTATTTGTTTAGGATTTGAGGAAAGGTAAAAAGTTTGCGGAAGGAATTTTCCCGGTAAAGAAAAGTTCCGAACTTTCCCAAGCTGGAACTTTTCTTTTTATGTTCTTAGTAACCCGTTGCTTTGCTGATAGTTGAAAGGGATTTCAGTTTGGATAATATCCTCAAAAGACATTCAGAGTTGAGTCAACGTATTGTATTCTTTTATCTTATTTCTTGTAGTTGATGATGTAAACAGCGTTTGCATTACTTTGGGGACCACCGTTATTGTTGTCAACCGTAATTTTATTGATAAATCCTTCTGCATCCTTACCGTAAGTGTGGGAATATTCATGTACTTGACTGTCTGCATTATTATGTGATTTTTCTTTCACCATCATATTCTTGCTGCGTTTGCCAAAAAAATCACAAACTTTCAAGCCGTAGTTTCCATCTTCACAGAAACAGTCAAGCCATTCTGTGTTTGCGATAATGAAATTTAAATCTATAGAGACATCTGGACGATTTAACTCTTCACCATAAGTGACTTCGGAATTCCCCCAGATTTGTTCAGTACCGCTACCGCACGTAATTTTAACTAGATTGTTATTTTGCCATTCCGGCTTTTCTATATATTTTGAATCGCTATCCAGTTTGGTAGCTTCCACTGAAATGACATGACCATTTTGATAGGAAATATGATATGTTTCTACTGTACCATTATCATTTGTTTTATAACTTGCCTTTGTAACATATCCTTCTGCATTAAGTATGAGTTCACCGGTTTGGTAATCTTCTTCATGTGTTTTTTCATTATATTCTGTAAATTTAGTATGCACCTTTTTATTGGCTGCATCGTATGTAAATTCCGTTTTCCAATCCAAACCATCTCTGCGTTCGTCAGCGTCAATGATATTATTGTTGTTAAAGTCACCGTAAGTGCTGATCTGTTTTACGGTACCGTCCAGATTGTATGTGAATTCTGTAATTTCTTGTCTCCAATCATCTTTTGCATCTTCCCATTTACAAACGATATTGTCCACAAAACGCATTTTTGATACTTCCGGTTTTTCACCATTTGCCTTAGTCCCTTTTTGCTCCACTCTGATACGGATAACCGTGTCTCCACAAGTGATTACAATTTCAGCTACTCGGTCTTTACCTGTTAAGTTCGGCTGTAACGTCATGGTCAAAGTGTATTCTCCTGCATCGCCACTATACAGGTTTAAAGTTAGCCAATCGACTTCACTACTACGAGTTGTTGTCACATTTTTCACCATAGCTGTCCATGGAGCAGTAGCGGTGAATTTGATACCTTCCGGTTTGCTCGTTTCATCTGCATACACAGTCTGCGAGGTTGTTGTATTTCCCGTCAGCTGGATAGATGCATTTTCATCATTGTTGCTACATGAAGCGAAACATGCGGCAACAAATAAACATAAAAGGATTTTTTTCATACGTAAATATTGGCCTTTCAGTTCCCAAAGGCTTTTACATTAAACAACGAAAGCGTGGAACTGCAATGTCACATCTAAGATGAAGGTCCTGAGAAAACCTAATGAGCAGATGTAGTAATAGCAGCCCACGCTTATAGCGTGAGAACCACTATGCTATCCTTGCTCATTTGAAAATTTCTCAGGTTTTCATCTACAAGATAAACATAACGCTTCTTTCTTTTCTAAATATGTTCTTGGTAAGAGCGATCTCTATCCATTCGCAAAGATAGGCAATTTTACTGATAATTCGTACAATATAGATAAATTACAATTTAAATCCTAGTTTTTTCTTTTCTACTTACATGATGAGCTTTTGGAACGGCTCTGCTATACCAAAAGTTGGATAGAGCGATAAAATTCCGTCAGCTTATTGAGAATGAAAAATCTTGGACTTTTATGACTACATTCTGAACCCTTGTACTTTGGAGTGGGTGTGCCAAAATCAAAATTACTGAGGATGAGGAATAGTCGGTTCTTTTTATAAATTTTATTCAAAAGAAGGAAAAAGAATAAAATAAACAAGAGCTAATGTAACAGTCTATCCATAAAAATACTATATTTATTGCAGCTAGAGAGCACTTTAAGTAATGCTTTAAGAAGAAAAACGAAAAGTAGTATATATACTATATATTTTCTATTATTAATTACTTAAACACATTTTTTATGGAAGCCAAGAAATCAAAAAAGGCTGCAATTGAGAATCAACGAGGTTCTTGGTTGTTGATGGGTTTGGTTGTTGCGCTTGCCTTCATGTTCGTTTCGTTCGAATGGACACAACATGATGTCAGGATTGCGGCATTATCACCAGATGATGAATCCATCTATGTTACAGAGTTAGTTCCAATCACATTCCCGGAAGAGAAACTGGAACCGCCTCCACCTCCCGAAGCTAAGGTCGTGGATATATTAGAAATAGTAAAAAACGATATAGAGGTGGCGGATGATGTTTCTACGGTAGGAGAGGATATGGACGCGACTCCTAACATTGTTTGGATACCACCAGTTGTGGAAGCAGAAGAGGTAGATGAAGATGTAATACATGAACATGTAGAAATCATGCCGGACTTCCCCGGTGGCATGGCTGCTTTGATGAAGTATTTGGGTACGAATATCAAGTATCCGACTATTTCTCAAGAAATGGGTTCAGCAGGAAAAGTGATTGTTCAGTTTGTCGTTGACAAAGACGGGACGATTACGAATCCGACAGTGGCACGAGGGGTGGATGCCTATTTGGACAAAGAAGCTATCCGTGTGATAAGCTCTATGCCGAAATGGAAGCCCGGAGTGCAGAATGGCAAGAAAGTACGAGTGAAATATACTGTGCCTGTGGTATTCAGACTACAGTAGTAACTTGGAATAGATGAGTAATGAGGGTTGGTTCCGCCAGGAACCAACCCTTTTCTAATGAAATCCGTTTTCTTTTATTGCCGGATGCTCATAACATTTCTTTCCCGGTTTGCTTCTGTGAAATAAAAAAACATATCTTTGCGTTACGAATAAAAAACGAATGATGGTTTTATGAATCTTCTACTCTGTATAAAAAGACCTTTTATCTGGCTTTCCCGTTTCCGCTATCGTTGCGGATATGGGGTACATTCCCCTTTTGCTTTCAGTCTGATAACAGATGTGATATATGAAAAGCTCCCTTACTATGCTTATGATTCTTTGAAAAAGGAACAGAAAAAGCTGGTAAGGGAACGTGGGTACAGTAAAGGTACACAGAAAGTAAATCGTTTCTTGTTCAGGTTGGTGAACAGGATGCAGCCTGCTGCCATTGTTGAGGTGGGGCGTCCTTCGGTGACTTCCCTCTACCTGCAATCCGCCAAACCTTCCGCTTCTTATCTCTTCGCTTCCGATCTTTCTGAACTTTTCCTTGATGCGGATACGCCTGTCGATTTTCTCTATCTGAATGATTACCGGAATCCGGAATTGCTGGAAGAAGTTTTCAGGATTTGTGCACGGCGGACTACCTTGAAAAGTGTCTTTGTGATACAGGGAATCTGTTACTCGAAAGAGATGAAAGAGCTGTGGAAACGATTGCAAGAGGACGAGCGGGTAGGGATTACTTTTGACTTATACGACCTCGGTTTGCTCTTTTTTGATAAAACAAAAATAAAACAGCATTATATAGTCAACTTCTGATAACCTTTGTATGTTTACCTTATATAGATGATTAAAAAAAGAAGATTATGAAAAAGAGCCTTGTATATACAAAGACCGGTGATAAGGGCACTACCAGCCTGGTGGGCGGCAGCCGTGTACCGAAAACGCATATCCGCCTGGAAGCCTACGGAACGGTGGATGAATTGAATTCTCATTTGGGATGGCTGCATACCTATCTGTTGGATGAGGCAGACCGTGATTTTATTTTGGGGATTCAGCATAAGCTATTTGCCATTGGTTCGCATCTTGCCACCGATCAGGAAAAAACACAACTGAAAGCTGCCAGTGTCATCACTTCGGAAGATGTGGAAAGTATCGAACGGGAGATTGACAAACTGGACGAACAGCTGCCGGAACTTTGTGCTTTTATTATTCCGGGTGGAAGTCGCGGAGCGGCTGTCTGCCATGTATGTCGGACGATTTGCCGGAGAGCCGAAAGACGTATTCTTACTTTATCCGAAACTTGTACAATTTCGCCCGAAGTATTAGCTTTTGTCAACAGATTATCAGATTATTTGTTTGTTTTATCCCGAAAAATTAATTTTGATGAACAAAACAATGAAATATTTTGGGATAATAGTTGGAAATGATAGATTTTATTATACTTTTGCCGAAAATTTAGAAAGCAAGACAAATTTAGTATTCACTTTAAATACTCAAAATTATGTATTGGACATTGGAACTAGCATCAAAACTGGAAGATGCTCCCTGGCCGGCAACCAAGGACGAATTGATTGATTATGCCATGCGTTCGGGTGCTCCTCTTGAAGTTATTGAAAATCTCCAGGAGATGGAAGATGAAGGCGAAATCTATGAGAGTATCGAAGATATTTGGCCGGATTATCCTAGTAAGGAAGATTTTTTCTTTAACGAGGAAGAGTATTGATGTTAACAGAGAACAGAACATATAAAAATACCCGGTAGCTGTGTAAAGGCTATCGGGTATTTTTAATGTTTTACGATGTCTTTAGAATACAGGCATTTGCCAGATAAAGCCTACGGATATGCGGTTGGTACTGTAATTCTCCTGTCCCAGCACTTTGGCGCGGGAAGTGAAGTCGTACGAACGCCCTACGTAGGTGACGAAGAAGTGCAGGTTGGTTTCCATCGGATAAAATTCGACACCTGCGAGATAACCCCAGGAAGTACGGTAGTTCCCTTTTTCGATTCCTTCGGAGGCTTTGGTCACTGAAGCCGTCTCATACATACCTTTCACGAATGCATTCCATTTCGGCAGAAAACGATAGTTGCATTTGGCTACTACGGAAAGATAACCGGTATCAAAAGCGTTGTGTCCGCCCGGACGACCTACGATATTGGTGATGATACCTTTGCGGTCGATATCTTCTTTCGAATACATGAAATCCACAAAAGCGTTCCATTTTCCGAGGTTCAGTTCGTTTCCTAAAGCATAATAATACATATTATGGCTCTTGGCTTCGTTCATGACCGAAGCCGACCAACGGGTTTTGAATACATTGTTGAAATTACCGTTCCAGTTCAGAGTATAAACCAATGGCATTTTGCCGGATTTCAGGTCGGGGATATTTCCTTCGGCATCTTCCGTGATTCCGTAGGTGCTGTCGAAAGAACCGTTGCGGCTGTTCAGGACTTGCAGGTTGAGCTGCTGGTCGGGAGTGATATTATAACCAACGTTCAATCCGGTCATAAAGTTACTCATATAATCAATCATGTCGCAGTATTGATAGACATCAATCGGGTTGAGGTCGAACTCAAAGCCACCATAAGCAGCACATTGCTTTCCGGCGAAAAGATTGAACTGGTCGTTCAGCTTGATGCCGATACCTGCGTAGTCGATGGAAGTCGGGAGATTGTCAATCATGCCGTTTGCGTCGTTCGAACGGTTGAGGCGTTGGCGATAGCGGTAAGAGAGCCAGTTGTTGATATTTCCTTTCGCTTCGATACGAAGTTGGTGCATGTTGAAGTCACCTTCCTGGAATCCATCCCAGAAATGCGCGTCGAAACTGCCTTGCATATTCAAGTAAAGATTGAACTTATCCGTTTTCTTCTTTACGTCTGTCAGTTCTTCAAATAAGGGAGTGTTGGGCGAGAATTTGTCTTTCTTCTCTGTTTTTTGTGCATATACTCCCTGTATGCTGCCCGCCAGGAGCAGCATAAGGACTAATTTTTTCATAAGTCGGTCAGGTTTTTAGTATTCGTTAAAGTATTGCTGAATTTGTTTCCAGTCAGTGGTTTTGGTCAATGCGAGCATTAGCAAAACGCGTGACTTTTGCGGATTCAATTCCTGTGAAGCTACGAACTGGTACTTGGCGTCATCTACTTCTGCGTCAAGTGTAGTCGGTCCGGTAGGTACGCGGGAAGAACGGACAACGAGGATTCCCTTTCTGCGGGCGTCTATCAATGACGGGAAGATGTTCTTGTGGATATTTCCGTTGCCCACTCCTGCGTGGATGATTCCTTTGTAGCCGTTGTTGAGCAGCGGATTCATCATATCGGCTTCAATGTTGGAGTAACTGTATACGATACCGACTTTAGGCAGTGAAGTGAGGTGAGTTACATCGAATACAGACTGGGTTGTATGTTTTTTGAGAGTCACTTGGTTGTAGAATACTTTTCCGTTCAGGACATAACCCAGTGCACCGGAGTTGGGAGCCTGGAAAGTCTGTACGTCGACGGTGTTCATCTTCACTGTGCTTTCTGCTCCGAGGATAAGTCCGTTCATGGCAACCAATACGCCTTTGTCTTTGGATTCTTTGGCAGAGGCGGTAACTACGGCATTGTAAAGATTCAGCGGGCCGTCAGCACTTAGTGCGGTGGAAGGACGCATGGCGCCTACCAGTACTACCGGTTTGTCGCTCTTGACGGTCAGGTTCAGGAAGTAAGCCGTTTCTTCCATTGTATCCGTTCCGTGAGTGATGACAATACCGTCGATATCCGGCCGCTTCAACAGTTCATTGATTTTCTTGGCGAGTGTCAGCCATACTTCATCGTTCATGTCCTGTGAGCCGATTCTTACAATCTGCTCGCCTGTCACGTTGGCGATGTCCTTAATTTCGGGAACAGCATCGAGCAATGCGCCGATGGCAACCTGCCCTGCCGTGTAACTGGTTCCGGTGGCAGAGCTTCCCGTGCCGGCAATGGTTCCTCCGGTGGCAAGAATATGAATATTCGGTTTTGCGGCAAATGCCATTGTTACGGTAAGTAGTAGTGCTGATACTACCAGGCCAAATCTCTTGAATTGTTTCATAACTGAATGAAGTTTAGGTTAATAATATATATTAGAATATTTGTATAAAAAGCAGTCCCAACCCGATTGCGACGGCTGTCGATACTAGTCCGGGCATCATGAACGAATGATTCAACACATATCTGCCGATTTTTGTTGTCCCCGTCCGGTCAAAATTGATGGCGGCTACCACGGTGGGGTAGTTCGGGATAAAGAAATATCCGTTGACGGCGGGGAACAGGGCAATCAGCATATAAGGGGAGATACCCAACGCAATACCCAGTGGTACGAGTGCCCGTACGGTGGCTGCTTGGCTATATAGCAGGATAGACATCACGAACAGCGCAATCCCGAAAAGCCACGGCATCTCGCGGACAATGCCTTCAATGGAGAAAGTAAGCTGTGCCATATTTCCCTGGAGGAAGGTATCGCCCATCCAGGCAATACCGAAGATAGCGATAACCGCTTGCATCCCGGCCGGGAATACAGAACCTTGCGTTGCTTTGATTCCGTCTGTCTTTGTCACTAATAAGATGATGGCTGCTGCCGATAACATGACAATTTCGATGATGGACGACATTCCCAATGTAACGATTTCACCGTCGATAAGGAAGGATGGGCGCATCCCTTCGAAAGAGCCGAAGAGTACGATAAAGGCAGTTGCCAATATAAAGATGATGACGGAAATCATGGCTGAACGTTTGTTCTTGACATCTTTAATCTCCACTTTCTTATCATTGAAAAGTCCTTCTTTCAGCCGTTTCTGATATTCAGGGTCTTCTATCAGGTCTTTGCCGACCTTCATGGAGAATAAAGCGCCTACCAGTACACCGACGATAGTCGCAGGAATCGTAATTTTAAGAATATCGAAGAGGGTGATATCAAATCCTGCCAACAATCCGAGCAGGGCGACAGTAGCGGCGGAGATAGGACTTGCCGTAATGGCTTGCTGGGAAGCGATGACCGCAATGCCGAGCGGACGTTCCGGGCGGATTTTTGTTTCGGTGGCGACTTCCGCTATCACGGGCAATACGGAATAAGCCACGTGTCCCGTTCCGGCAACGAACGTAAACAGGTAAGTAACCAACGGGCTTAACAGGGTGACATGTGACGGATTTTTGCGTAGCAAATGTTCTGCCAGCTTTACCATGTAGTCAAGCCCGCCGGCAGCTTGCATACAAGCGGCTGCCGAGATGACGGCTGCAATCATCAGCATGACGTCGATAGGCGGGGCGGTGGGCTGTAAACCAAAAACGAACGTGAGTATCGCCAATCCAACGCCTCCCATAACGCCAAGACCGATGCCTCCCAGGCGTGCGCCAATAATAATGGCAGTCAGAACAAATGCTAATTGTAATATCATAGGTTATTTCTTATTTTAAGTTTAAACACAAAGATAAGTGTTTTCGTTCTTTGTATTTTCTTTTTCTTGTATTAACAACAAAAAACTTATTGAATAGTTTTTGCATATTTATAAAAACAATAACCTTCTTGGTTGGTTATATAAGTACTAACTAAAATGTTATTGTTATAAAACAACCGATATGGAACAGAATTTATCAAAAAAAACTCGTACAGAGAGCGACTTGATAGGAAGTCGTGAAGTGCCTGAGAGCGCATTGTATGGAGTACAGACACTCCGTGGTATTGAAAACTTTCGCATCAGCAAGTTTCATTTGAATGAGTATCCTTTATTTATTCAGGCATTGGCCATCACGAAAATGGGGGCTGCCGTCGCCAATCGTGAACTGGATTTGCTGACCGAGGAACAGACAGACGCTATCTTGAAAGCTTGTAAGGAAATCCTTGAAGGGAAACATCACGAACAATTTCCTGTCGACATGATTCAGGGCGGAGCCGGAACCACGACGAACATGAACGCCAATGAAGTAATAGCCAACCGTGCGTTGGAATTGTTGGGACATCAGCGTGGCGAATACCAGTATTGTTCTCCCAACGACCATGTGAACCGTTCGCAGTCCACCAATGACGCGTATCCTACCGCTATTCACATAGGTTTATATTATACTCACCTGAAGCTGGTGAAACATTTTGTCGAGTTGATAGAATCTTTCCGCAAGAAAGGAAAAGAGTTTGCGCATGTGATTAAGATGGGGCGTACCCAGTTGGAAGACGCTGTGCCGATGACCCTCGGACAGACATTCAACGGATTTGCAAGCATCCTGGAACATGAAGTGAAGAACCTTGACTTTGCCGCACAGGATTTTCTGACGGTCAATATGGGAGCAACTGCTATCGGAACCGGTATCACCGCCGAACCCGGCTATGCCGAAAAGTGTATCGCCGCTTTGCGCAAAATCACCGGACTGGATATAAAACTCGCGGATGACCTGGTAGGAGCTACTTCGGATACTTCCTGCATGGTAGGCTATTCGGCTGCCATGAGACGTGTGGCTGTCAAGATGAATAAGATATGTAATGATTTGCGGCTGTTGGCCTCCGGCCCCCGTTGCGGATTGGGAGAGATTAACTTGCCGGCAATGCAGCCGGGGTCTTCCATCATGCCGGGAAAAGTAAATCCGGTGATTCCCGAAGTCATGAACCAGATAGCCTATAAGGTAATAGGAAACGACCTCTGCGTAGCGATGAGCGGCGAAGCCGCCCAAATGGAACTGAATGCAATGGAACCGGTGATGGCGCAATGCTGTTTCGAATCTGCCGACTTGTTCATGAATGGTTTTGATACCTTGCGTACCTTGTGTGTGGACGGTATCACGGCAAATGAAGAAAAATGCCGTCGGGACGTACACGACAGCATCGGAGTAGTGACAGCCTTGAATCCGGTAATCGGATATAAGAACTCTACGAAGATTGCCAAAGAAGCGTTAGAGACAGGAAAGGGAGTTTATGAACTTGTACTGGAACATAATATCCTTTCCAAAGAAGATTTGGATACCATTCTGAAACCGGAGAATATGATAAAACCGGTGAAGTTGGACATTCATCCGAATAGTTGATTGATGTTATAGTAAGTGGAAATAGAATCAATAGGGAAATCGCCGGAGTGGATTAATATCTGCTCCGGCGATTTTACTTATTATATCTTTTGTTTCGTGCGGGAATAATTGCTAACTTATCTGGTCATACGGTCTAATCACTTGTTTCCTGCCTTGAAACTCCAGTTTCAGCGGTCGAAACTTTAGTTCCTACGGCAGGAAACTTTAGTTTCATACGCTTGGAACTATAGTTTCAACGGCTTGAAACTAAATGTTTCATTACTTGAAACACTTTGTTTCACTACATGAAACAGAAATAGCCTCTGGCTGTCTGATTATGTTTGCAGTAGACTTTATCTGAATTGGGCGGTGATAGGTGATAGGTGAGGTGATAGGTTGCCAACAACCTATCACCGCTCTAAAAGTGCGATGAATAAAGGGTTTGTGGAGCATGGTGATAGGTTGAAAGAGGATTTTCATTTTTTATATAGGAGAGAGTGGTCGGATAATACAGAACTTTCGGCATAGAACGGAACGGCTTCAATTGAATTGCAGTGTCTCTTTGACAAAGAAGATGGCTTTACGCATATCACCTTCGCATTTATCTACAATTGTACGTATATTTGCAAAGCGAGGGGCATACTTGGATGAACTACAACGACTTTGAGCGAACAAAAAACCGATAAATTGTGTTTATTTATTCTAATTATATATCTTTGTCCCGAATTATAAACACGTAAATTTATGAAAAAGATTTTTGGTGCTTTAATGATTGCTGTATGCATTGGTATGGCAATGCCTGCTCAGGCGCAAATACACTTTGGTGTAAAGGGAGGTTTGAACTTGTCAAAAGCAAGTTTCTCTAATGTGAGCGAAAACTTTAAAAAGGATAACTTTACCGGTTTCTTTATCGGACCGATGGCTGAGTTTAATATTCCAATCGTAGGATTGGGGGTAGATGCTTCCCTGCTTTTTGCCCAAAGAGGTATAAAAGTGTCTGAGGGGAATGATGAATACACTGTCAAGCAAAACGGTCTTGATATTCCGGTCAACTTGAAGTATAACATCGGTTTAGGAAGTCTGTTGGGACTTTATATTGCTGCCGGACCTGATTTTTATTTCGATTTTGCAGGAAATAAAACGATTGAAGGTGTAAAAACTGACAAGAAGAAAGCCGAAGTCGGTATTAACGTCGGCGCAGGTGTGAAATTGCTCAATCATTTGCAGGTTGGTGCCAATTATAACATACCGTTGGGTGACACTGCCAAGTTTGAAAATGAAGTCGGTTCTTATAAGACCAAGACCTGGCAAGTATCCGTTGCCTATATCTTTTAACAAAACATTTACTTTAACATAGCAGAACTGGAGGCTTTCGACTGTCGGAAGCCTCTTTTTTTATATCTTTGTGCCTGCAATGAAAAAATATGTAGATGTCATATTACCGCTTCCGCTTCCGAAGAGCTTTACTTACTCTTTGCCGGACGAGTGTGCGGAAGAAGTGAAGATAGGCTGCCGCGTGGTAGTTCCTTTCGGGCGAAAGAAGTTCTATACAGCTATCGTCCGCAACGTTCATTATTGTGCTCCGGCAGAATATGAAGTGAAAGATATATCGACATTACTGGATGCTTCTCCTATTTTATTGCCGAATCAGTTCAAATTCTGGGAATGGATAGCCGATTACTATCTTTGTACGCAGGGCGATGTATATAAAGCGGCATTACCCTCGGGGCTGAAACTGGAGAGTGAAACGATTGTGGAATATAATCCCGACTTTGAAGCGGATGCTCCATTGCCGGAACGTGAACAGCGTATCTTGGATTTACTTGCCATAGATGCCCAACAAAGTGTCACTAAACTGGAGAAGGATAGCGGCATTAAGAATATCCTCACCGCCATTAAATCCCTGCTCGATAAAGAAGCGATTTTTGTAAAGGAAGAATTGCGCCGTACGTATAAACCCAAGACAGAAGCACGTGTACGACTGGCAGGAACGGCTGATGAGAAGCAACTTCATATTTTGTTTGATATACTGTCCCGTGCCCCGAAGCAACTGGCGCTTCTCATGAAATATGTAGAATGTTCGGGCATTTTGGGAGATGGCGTTCCGAAAGAAATCTCCAAGAAAGAATTACTGCAACGGGCTAATGTCGCTCCGGCGGTATTGAATGGGTTGGTAGATAAGAAGATATTCGAGATTTACTACCATGAAATCGGCCGGTTGAACAAGCAGGAGAAAGAGGTGGTTGAATTGAATGCCCTGAATGAATTTCAGCAACGGGCACACGATGAGATTGTACAATCTTTCCGGGAGAAAAATGTCTGCCTGCTCCATGGAGTGACATCTAGCGGTAAGACAGAAATATATATTCACCTGATAGAAGAAGCTATCCGTCAGGGCAAGCAGGTATTATACTTGTTGCCGGAAATTGCGCTGACTACTCAGATAACGGAACGCTTGCAGCGTGTCTTCGGTTCGCGCCTGGGCATTTACCATTCCAAATTTCCCGATGCCGAACGGGTTGAGATATGGCGGAAACAACTCGGAGAAAATGGTTATGATATAATTTTGGGTGTCCGTTCATCCGTATTTCTGCCTTTCCGGAATCTGGGACTGGTGATTGTGGACGAAGAACATGAAAATACGTATAAGCAGCAAGACCCGGCGCCCCGCTACCATGCCCGTAGTGCGGCGATTGTGTTGGCAGCCATGTATGGGGCCAAGACACTGCTGGGAACAGCTACGCCGTCCATCGAGTCATGGCAGAATGCGATGGATGGAAAATACGGCTTTGTACAACTGAAAGAACGGTATAAAGAAATCCAGTTGCCGGAGATTATTCCGGTCGATATACAGGAATTGCATCGCAAGAAGAGGATGGTGGGACAGTTCTCACCGCTTCTGATACAATATATGAAAGAAGCCTTGGAGCAGAAGGAACAGGTGATTCTTTTTCAGAACCGTCGTGGTTTTGCTCCGATGATAGAATGTCGTACCTGCGGTTGGGTGCCGAAGTGTAAGAACTGTGATGTAAGCCTTACCTATCATAAAGGAATCAATCAACTGACCTGCCACTATTGCGGATATACCTACCAACTTCCGAAGGCTTGTCCCGCTTGTGAAGGGACGGAACTGGTAAACCGCGGTTTTGGTACGGAAAAGATTGAAGATGATATTAAAGTCCTTTTCCCGGAAGCTGCCGTAGCACGGATGGACTTGGATACGACCCGTACCCGTTCCGCCTACGAGAAGATTATCGCGGACTTTGAACAAGGAAAGACGGACATACTCATCGGGACGCAAATGGTATCCAAGGGACTGGACTTCGACCATGTAAGTGTCGTTGGAATACTGAATGCGGATACCATGCTGAACTATCCCGACTTCCGTTCTTACGAGCGTGCTTTCCAACTGATGGCGCAAGTCTCGGGACGTGCCGGACGTAAGAACAAGCGCGGACGAGTGGTGCTGCAAACCAAAAGTATCGAGCACCCGATTATTCACCAGGTCATCGCCAATGATTATGAGGATATGGTGAACGGACAACTGGCGGAACGTCAGATGTTCCATTATCCGCCTTATTACCGCCTGGTATATGTCTATCTTAAAAATCATAATGAAGCCTTGCTCGACCAAATGGCGGCAGTGATGGCAAACAAGTTGAGAGCTGTATTCGGTAACCGTGTGCTGGGGCCGGATAAACCGCCGGTTGCCCGTATCCAGACATTATTTATTAAAAAGATAGTGGTGAAGATTGAGCAGAATGCACCGATGGGACGTGCACGGGAACTATTGCTGCGCATCCAGCGTGAGATGATTGAAGACGAACATTATAAATCTTTGATTATCTATTATGATGTAGATCCTATGTGATGAAAGAAATTATTCCCCCTTATAAATAACCTTTATTCATTTAATTAACTAACCATGAAACGACTTACTATTATTTCTTTAGCCAGTCTATTTAGTATGAGTGCTCTGTTTGCCCAGCAAGGAGTTACTCAGTGTGGAACTCCGACAGGACAACCGAAATTCCCTTTAGGAACTTATCAGGAATTGCCCGACCCTACGACACCTTCCGAAAAGGAATGGGCGGCAGTCACAACGACGCAAGTCTCTTGGGGTACAACAGACACCCGCTATGCGAAGCATCGGCTTCCCTCATTGAAAAATCAGAAGAGTATTTCTCTGAAGGGTTGGCGTGGCGAACGCGTAAATGCGCAAGCTGTTGTATGGACAGGAGCAGAGTTGAAAGACCTGAACTTCAGCTTCTCCGACTTTAAAGACAAGAAAGGGAACATTCTTCCAAAAGAGGCATTGACTGCCGGATTTGTACGTTATGTGATGACAGATGAACTGAACAAGGATGGGAGAGGGGCTTGCGGTCACCGCAAATCGGTGGACTTCGATTCGCTGCTGGTAGCCGACCCGATTGACTCGAACCTGAAGTCAATGGCATTGCCTGCCCGCACCGTTCAACCTATCTGGGTGCAATGTTGGATCCCACAATCAGCTGCTCCCGGAACTTATAAAGGTGAGTTATTGGTCAACGACGGTTCACGCCTGTTGCAACGTCTGAATCTTGAAATAAATGTTTCTTCCCGCGAGCTTCCTCAGCCGTCGGAATGGGCTTTCCATCTGGACTTGTGGCAAAGTCCGTATGCCGTAGCCCGTTATTATCAGGTTCCTCTGTGGAGCCAGGAGCATCTTGACGCCATGCGTCCTTTGATGAAAATGCTGGCAAATGCCGGACAGAAGATTATTACGGCTACTTTGATGCATAAGCCTTGGAATGGTCAGACGGAAGATTATTTCGATACAATGGTGACCTGGATGAAGCGTGCCGACGGTACATGGGCATTTGACTATACTATCTTCGACCGTTGGGTGGAATTTATGATGAGCGTAGGCATTGACAAGCAGATTAACTGTTACTCAATGGTGCCCTGGGAGCTGTCTTTCCAATATTACGACCAGGCAACGAACTCTCTGAAAGCGGTAAAGACTGCTCCGGGCGAACAGGCTTATGAAGAAATGTGGGTGGCAATGCTTGCTTCTTTCTCCAAGCATCTGAAAGAAAAAGGCTGGTTTGATATTTGCACTATCGCCATGGACGAACGCCCGATGGAGGTGATGCAGAAAACATTGAAAGTGATTCGCAAGGCTGACCCGGATTTTAAAGTTTCGTTGGCAGGAAATTATCATGCGGAGATTGAACCGGATTTATATGATTATTGCATTGTAATCGGTCAGAACTACCCCGAAGATGTACGTATCCGCCGTAAAGCCGAGAATAAGCGCACCACCTATTATACTTGTTGCACGGAAGCGCATCCTAATACGTTTACTTTCTCTGACCCGGCGGAAGCTGCCTGGATGAGTTTCTATTCTTCAAAGAAACATTTGGACGGTTATCTGCGTTGGGCATATAATAGCTGGCCGTTGGAACCGTTGCTCGATTCACGTTTCCGTACGTGGGCTGCCGGAGATACGTATTTGGTCTATCCCGGAGCACGTAGCTGTATCCGCTTCGAACGTCTGATAGAAGGAGTACAGGCGCATGAGAAAATAAATATTCTCCGTCAGGAATTCGAGAAGAAAGGAAATAAAGCCGGATTAAAGAAAATAGAAAAGATGCTGGCTCCGTTCAATTTGGGAGATATGCCGGAAATTCCGGCAGCAGTCACCGTGAACCGGGCGAACCAGATATTGAACTCATTTTGAGAAGGATATAATATAATGGAGATTCATATTCATAGGAGTCTTATCGTTATTAGTGTTATCCTTATCAATTAAATCGGTAAATTCAGATTCTCTTAAAAGAATATCAGCATTGGAAACGGAATGCTGATATTCTTTTTTTTCTTCCATTAAGCCAAATCAATAATAGGAGATATATTAATCCTTGACATATTTAAAAACCTCTGGATGAGCATTCTTTTGCTATATCATACCACTTTTTACCTCTGCTGAAGTTTGCTGCGATGTTATATGATATTTTGTCTATCAGTACTTGGTGTACTCCTAGCCTTTTTATCCGTTTCCCTAATCTGGTGTTTTCCTTTTGTTCTTCTGCAATCATTCCCAGATACATAATAGTGAAGTCTATTGAAATATCTAAAGCATCCTCGCCATATTTGGATGAAAGCGTTTTGATTTTCTCTAAAATGACTTCGTTTAAGTCAGGCGTTGTCTGGTTATATATTTCAATAAAGTCATTGTATAAATTTTGTGCATTATGCTTTGTAGCCCAATCTGCCAATCTTCGGAAATACTGCCAATCTTGAGGAGCGTATTTGGGTTGGTTAGGACGAGTTAAATATACACACCATTGGTCGAATTTTCCTTGAGCATATTCAAGGTAACTGCCATCGGCAAATTTGGTTATTGGCTTTCCCATACTTCCATTCTTTTTATAGGTTTATGCTTTATGTTATCGTTTGTATGGCAAAGAAAAGAAAAAAGAATGAAAAAAGACTAGTGGGATGTATGGAAAGGTTCATTCTATTAAGAAATTTTCTGTTATGTCTGAAATTCTTGTTTCGTGAATTTCAATTTCAATGTTGTAGTTTCGGTTTAAAATAGTGATATTTGTCGCATAGAATGTTTTTAAATATGAAGAAAATACTATTTGTTTGTCTCGGAAATATCTGCCGTAGTTCTACGGCAGAGGGCGTAATGCTTCATCTGATAAAAGAAGCGGGATTGGAAGATGAGTTTGTGATAGACTCTGCCGGAATCCTGTCCTATCATCAAGGCGAATTGCCGGATAGCCGGATGCGCGCCCATGCGGCACGGCGCGGTTATGAACTGGTGCACCGTTCGCGTCCTGTCCGTACGGAAGACTTTTATAATTTCGATTTAATCATCGGTATGGACGACCGGAATATAGATGATTTGAAGGACAAAGCCCCTTCTCCCGAAGAGTGGAAGAAGATTCATCGCATGACGGAATATTGTTTCCACATGCCTGCAGACCATGTCCCCGACCCCTACTATGGAGGAGCCGAGGGATTTGAATATGTGCTTGATGTCCTTGAAGATGCTTGTGCCGGCTTGCTTACTTCTTTAACTCAGGATAGCTGATCCGGGTATGATAGGCAATCTTTAATTTCTCTTTGAATACAGCTTTTACGGTTGCGATGTCCTTGAAAGTGATAGGGCATTCTTTAAAATAACCTTCAGTAACCTGGGAGTCGATAATCTTGTCGACCAGGTTACTGATACTTTCTTCCGTATATTCAGGTAGGCTGCGTGACGCAGCTTCCACAGCATCCGCCATCATCAGGATAGCTTGTTCTTTAGTGAACGGATTAGGCCCGGGATAAGTGAATAATTCTTCATTCGGCTCTTCGTCCGGATGCTCATTCTTCCATGAAATATAGAAATATTTTGTTTTTCCCCGTCCGTGATGGGTACTGATAAAGTCTTTGACTGCTTTAGGCAGGTTATGTTTATCGGCTAACTTTAACCCGTCTGTGACATGGCTGATAACAACTTGCGCACTTTGTTCATAACCCAGGTTCTTGTGCGGATTGACTCCGCCCGACTGATTCTCCGTAAAGAAAGCCGGATTTTCCATCTTCCCTATATCATGGTATAAAGCTCCCGTACGAACCAACTGGCTTTTTGCACCGATACGGATGGCTGCTTCTGCCGCCAGATTAGCCACCTGCATGGAGTGCTGGAATGTACCGGGCACTGTCTCGGACATTTGTCTCAACAGGTCATTATTAATATTCGAAAGTTCCACCAAAGTAACATTAGAGGTAAATCCGAATGTCTTTTCGAGTAAGAATAATAATGGATAAGCAAATAACAACAAGATTCCGTTAATAAAAAAATAGGTGTACATCCGTATATTCAATTTCGAAAAGTCAGTCGAAAGCCCGTTTTCCGTCATCAGCTCGAAAGCAAAATAAATAGCGGCGTAAGTCAATATGACCAACAGGGCTGTACGGAAAAGCTGCGATCTCTGCGAGAGTTCCCTTAAACTGAATATCGCCACCATGCCGGCTGCTAGCTGGGTGAGGATAAACTCATGCGGGAAACGCAGGGATATGGAACAAATCAATATCGTAATGACATGGGTAAGGAACGCTGTCCTTGAATCGAGGAACACGCGTATAATAATAGGTAGCATCGCATAAGGAATGATATACACATTAAATACATTATGTGTCACCATAAAAGCCGTGACGATGCTATAAAATACAATCAATGTAAATAGTAACGATAAACTCCCTTTCCGCTGGTAGTAATCTTTCCTGAACAGGTCAAGGTAGAGCATGAAGCAGAGCATCAGCATGCCGACAAACAGGATTTGCCCGCCAAGAATCAGCCGGCTTTGTCCCGTGGATTCATTACGTTTGATGGATTCTTTACGTAGCGACTCCAGTATGTTGTAAGTTTCGGGACTGATGATTTCGCCCCGGTCGATAATCTTTTGTCCGCTGACTACCAGCCCCTTTGCCCAGGAGTAGTTGTTCAACATCTCTTCTTTGGCTGCCTGGGTTCTCTGTTCGTCGAAAGTGAGGTTGGGGGTAATGTATTCATTCAGCGAACATTGTCTGAGAATCTCCCGGTTGAAGTGGGCGGAATCTGCCGAAAGCAGGTATTCATATGCTTTTTTTACGGTATAAATATCGTCTGTCGGGTGTGAATTGGCAAGCTTGTCATCAATGACCATGATAGACGAGGTGCTGTCTTTCTGTAACTCCTGGATATTCTCCGTAGATACAATTCCTGCCTGGTAGATTGCTTTTAGAGTGCGTTCAATGTAGCGCAGGTAATCTATGGAAGGAAGTATTCCTTTCAGATTCGTGTGGTAGTTCTCTTTCAGTTTGGCTATCGCATCCTTTTCGATTTTCTTGTCAAGTTCGTAATAAGGTTGGAAAAGAGCCAGAAGACTGTCCTGCTCTTTCTTCACCACCGCGTCGTCCTTATAAATAGGAAAGTCGAAAGTGGCTATCAGTTGTCCGTATTTCCAGGGTTTGTTTATGTCAAACTGGTAGTTGAACTTGCCGTCACGCGGCAGGAAATAGACTATCAATGCCACAGTGCTCACAAACAGCAGCGATTTATATAGCAAATCTCTCCATGAAAAACTCTTTTTCTTCTTCAAATGTTCCATATCCACTGAAATTTTTGCGAAAAGTACAAAAAAAAACAATAGTGTGGAAAAAAAGGTTTAATTTTGCC
>ERZ779623.216-NODE-216-length-26911-cov-24.871798_pt1 | contig 26911 bp, 23 predicted proteins | sample MGYA00514189_ERZ779623 | MGnify/ENA primary metagenome ERZ779623 (study PRJEB29562, sample SAMEA4376712) | mouse gut metagenome | isolation source: Cecum | study: EMG produced TPA metagenomics assembly of the A DSS colitis mouse model was used to assess the... | reverse complement strand
CACTCGGTACAGCGTTTCCTGTCTGCCCGGTGGAGTAGGGCGGCTTCCAGTTTCCTGTCCAATGGCAGTACGGCGGCTATGAACCAGCGACACAAGAGAGAATAGCTGATACTCTGGACGCATACGCAAGGCTCGCCGTTATCCAGCAAGATACACTTGCCGTTAACACCAATAATTCCAACCGGCTGGTGGTTCCCGGTGCCCGCGAGGCCATGGACAAGTTCAAGATGGAGGCGGCCAACGACCTTGAAGTATCTGCACCATCTTAAAAAAGCAAGCGCAAATTTCAGCGAACAATGACAAAACAATACTTATTTAGGTGAAACGGCCCATTAAGACAGGAAATCCCGCCGCAATGCGCAAAACGCGCCTGCGGCGGGACTTATATTTTGACAGCCGCAAACAGGTTAAACGCAGGAGCACGCCATGGTGTTCCCCGTGTCAAATCGGTTCAAAGCAGTTCTAATCGATTCGAATCATCCTTCTTTACATCTCTGGTTAGAATGCGTATAATAGTGGTATCATCATATATGAGGTGATCGGCTATGACGGAAGGAATTACCACAGAATTTAAACGGGAGTACACCGACGAGATCAAAAAGACGGTCATCGCTTTCGCCAACACCAGAGGGGGCGAGGTTTTGATCGGTGTGGAAGACGACGGCACCGTGCTGGGCGTTGCGGATGTAGACGGGACTATGCTGAAAGCGACCAATGCCTTGCGGGATTCCATCAAGCCGGACGTTACCATGTTTCTATTGTGCGAAAGGCGGGAGATGGATGGCAAGGACGTTGTCGCGATCAAGGTCCAAAAGGGCACCGCCTGTCCCTATTACCTCGCAGCAAAAGGGCTTCGTCCGGAGGGAGTATTTGTCCGGCAGGGAGCGTCCACCGTCCCGGCCACAGGGAGTGCCATTCTAAAAATGATCAAGGAGACGGACGGCGATGACTATGAGGCAGCCCGTTCCCTGAATCAGGAATTGACCTTTCAAGATGCGGAGTGCTTCTTCACGGAGGAACACATATCGCTGGGGCAGGAGCAAAAACGCACCTTGGGCCTCGTCAGTGAGGACGGGGTCTTTACCAACCTGGGCCTGCTCCTCTCCGACCAGTGTCCCCACACCGCGAAGCTGGCGGTTTTTCAGGGCTCCGGCAAAACAGTGTTCAAGGACCGGGCGGAGTTCTCTGGCTCACTGTTCCGGCAGATGAAAGACCTCTATGACCATATTGACCGTTTTAACCGGATCCGTGCGGAATTTCCCGGCCTAAAGCGAGTAGATACCCGAGACTATCCCCCGGAGGCCCTGCGGGAGGCAATGCTCAACGCCATCGTCCACCGGGACTACTCCTACAGTGCCTCCACCTTTGTCAGTATCTTCGATGACCGGATCGAATTTGTGACGTTAGGCGGGCTGCCCAAGGGAATCGCTATGAGCGACGTGATGATGGGGGTTTCAGTCCCCCGCAACCGCCGCCTGGCCAATATTTTTTACCGTCTGCACCTCATTGAGGCGTTTGGCACTGGGATACTGAAAATCAAGGAGTGTTACGCCGGCCGTTCCTGCCAGCCCGCTGTGGAGGCCTCCGAAAACGCGTTCAAGATCACTCTGCCCAACGTGAACCATGAAGCGGAAGCGGCAAACCGAAAGCACCCGTTGTCCGAAAAAGAGCAGCGGATTTTGGACTTTGTTTCCACCAGGCAGTCGGCTTCAAGGGCGGAGATCGAGGCGGCGGCGGGTTTGTCCCAAAGCGTGACGATCCGGGCACTGAAGCGGCTGCTGGAGCTGGAGCTGATCCAAAAAAGAGGGAATGGGAAAAATACGATATACTATCATGAAGGCAGCTCGTAGGCAGTTTGCTTTGTGATGGGGCGGCTGGTTAAGTGCCACACGGGGGGCAGGCCAGTTGAATCATAAGGGAGTCTGTCCGTACTTCCAGTGATCACCGCGCTGAGCCGCATCCACAAAATTAAACCAGCAGTTCCATGACAAACCGTCCTCTGCCTGTTATGATAGGGACACAACCGCGGCATCCCATAGGACACCACACCGGCCGAAGGCACCAGATAAAGGGCCTAAGCAGCTTTGAAGTTTCGCCATGCCTGCGTCCGAGAAACCTGAAAAACGTGATGAGCGGCAGGCTCCTGCCTGCCGCTCTTGCTGCAAATATTGCTCTGCGGTGGGTTGGCCGCCACCAGGATGTCGTTCATCGGCACCCCCAGCAGGGCACTCAGGGCGTAAAGATTGTCCACCGTGGGCAGACTTTGGCCCCGCTGCCATTTGTAGATGGCCTGGGGCTCCTCGAAGCCGAAAAACCGCTGAAGGTCCCGGATGGACAGGCCCTTCGCCTCTCGCAGCCGGCGGATGTTGGCCCCGGTGGCAGGCAGGTCGATGACGGGAAACGGGCTCCGGTACATGGCAATCGCCTCCCTTCTGGTCTGGTAAAGTAGAATAACAGAAATGCCCGAGAATGACAAGATGCTGCGTAAATTTGTAACAGAAACGTCACATAGGAGGCTCTGTATTGGATCATATCGCTTGCTATCAGGTGTTGAATAAGTTTTCACTTTTGAACACCCATTTTATCTTCCTTGATACCGGAGACTATCTGGCGGATGGGCTCTTTATCAAGCATCAGGTCAGGGTTTATTTTGGAGACGAATTTGAAAAGCCAGGGCTCCCTTACCGCATCATTTTCTGCCATGTGCGCAAGCGGGACAAGGAGCGGTTTCGTGCAGCGATGAGTGAGCTGCCGGGCAAAATGCTTCTTTGCGGCAATGCGGATTATTTGGATGTGTGCAATGAGCTTATGGGAAAGGAGGGATTTCTATGACCCGGAGCGTGCCGCTGGACAAGCGCAGCAAGAAGGCGCAGCGGGAATATCACGCCAAGCAGCGGGGCTCCTGGTATGGGATCCGCCCAATCTCCCGCATCGTGCCCAGCGGGACGGTTTATGACAGAAAGCAGGTGAAGCGGGAGGATCGCGGATACCTTGGAACATAACGCCAACCGAATTTCTCGGTATGGCTCAGCGTAAAGGCCCGCCTTTCGGTGAGGAGACTTTGAAGCACCGGGGAAAATACTGCGCCCTGTCCACCATCGCCTGCGAAATCCAGGCAGCAAAACGGATACTCCTCAATCCTCATGCGGGTACAACTGGCGGGGGACTTCCCCCAGACCCATGCCGCCGCTGTAACCATGTGGGATGGATTTTGCCGGAAAACCGAACAGGTTTTCAGATTGATTTTGTACCACTACTCGGTCATGTCAATCCCTAAATGTGTTTTCATCTCCCGCCTCATATCTTCCCGATTGGTTTCATCCTCAAACGCATCATACAGATAATAAGCCCGGAAATACAGCTTTCTGCTGGCATCTTCTTCTCCCATGAAGTAAAGATTTTCCGCCTGGATTGCTAAAAAACCGGGGAGAAATTGGTATGCTCTGTAGTATATACAGGTCTTTCGCCCCTGCTCCGCGATTTCAACAGCCTCCGAATGACAATTTTCCACGCTCAAGGCAATCGCGTAATTATGTGCGATCAGGCAGAACAGGTCGACATAGTCAGCCAAATCCCGACAATTTTCCTCAACATACCCGAGCAGTTGACGACATATGTCAATTGCTCTTTTTCCTTGCCCCGCATCTAAATAAGTACAGGCAATCTGATTAATCAACCTGGACTCATTCATCGTGTAGCGGCCCTGCTGAAAATTCTCCGGGGCAAAGTTAGGATACGTCAGCCGAATTGCCTCCAACTGCATAGCAAGCCTTTCGTCAATACTGCACGGCTCTAAACGCGCTCTATGCATTAGCAAAAATTGTTGAACACTTCGGTTATCCGGATCTGCAACCGACTCCAGTTTGGCCAGTTTCTCCAGTGTTTCTTCCCTTATCAGCAGCTGATCTCCTTTGGATGCGCGGCGGTGCTGAACCATATTGTTGAGGATCTCACGCATCAAGGCTCCCGCAGAAATGTCCCGCTGTCCCCAAAACGCAATAAATTTGTCCCGTGGCAAGCCAAGCCGTTCGAGCAGGCTCATCGTCAGACGGCGGGACGGATCCTGCTGGTTGTTCTCAATTCGGGAAAGCGTGGAGGCCGCACACAACCCCCCGCAAAGATCTTCCTGGCTCATTCCCAGCTCTTTCCGGTGCTTTTTGATATAAGTTCCCAGCCTGAATTCTTCCATAAAGGTTCTCCCTTAGCGACAAAAAATTCATTTTATTACGTGGTCATCGCGATAAGTCAACAAATCATTATGGACAGGAAGTCATACTTGTTACCAGCCCCACTATTTGGGGCGTGTGGACTAAATATAACAATTTTTATTATATCATTCATTTTTCGATTGTTCAAGACATACAATTCGTTTTTGGAAAAATTTGCATCAAACGCTATGGACTATCGGAGACATATATGATAAGGTTTAATCACCGTATAGGAACTGCGGCAGCGCGCGGGCTGACAGTTCTTGGCGGAATTGATTAAAGAAAGAGGTGTACATCTATGGAAATTATGATTCCTTCGAAGCTTCCCATTGAGATTATTAACCCTGGTAACGGTTTGCCCGGCATTGCTCCGTGCCGAGCAGATGCCCAAGAGGTCGGCGGCGGCGGCGGGTTTGGTGTTTGCGATTCTTCGTACCTCTGCGGGAATTGGGGGCCAATGGGCGGGAAATAATCGAGATGTGCCTTCAAAAATTCTTTGGGTGCCCTTGACCATAACTTGCCGATACACTTGGTGACGTAAAGAACACTATTTGAATGGCCGTCTCACAAGCGGAACCACGGCAGTTTTTTATTACAAAATCTGCCGTGGTTCCTTTCTGATAGAACGGGGGTATCATTGTATGAAAAAGAAACTCTGCCTGATATTGACGATCCTTTCCCTGCTGTTTGCCTGCGGCTGTGACAGCACTGTGGAACCGTCGGCCGAGCCGTATGCCGAACCGTCTGCCACATCCTTGGAGAGCACCGCGCCCGAGGCCCTGCCTACCCCAACGCTTTCCCAGCGGGAGCGGGAATGGCTGGAGGACCTTGAATTTCTGCGGGAAGCGTGCAAAACCCAGCACATCGATCCCTTCTACCTGTGCTCTGAGGAGGAATTTGACTGGAAGCTGGATCAGCTGTCCGCCAAGGTCGGGACGCTGTCCGACAACGACATCGCCTTGGAGATTGTCTCCATTGTGGCAGGTTTAGGCGACATACATTCCCATGCCACGCCGCCCCAGTCCTATTATGAGAGAGCGTTCCCCGTCGGCATCATCTTTTTTGGGGACAGGGCGTACCTGACCGGCTACCTGGAGGGCTTTGAGCAGTTTCAGCCCTACCTGCTCCGCGAGGTTGTGGCGGTCAACAGCGTGGACATGGCCTACCTCAAGGAACAGGCCCGCCGCCTGGGCAACCCCTTCAACAGCTGGCTAAGCCAGGAAGGGTTTTGGTACAGCCACTTTAGGCCGGCTTTTTTTGACTGGGCAGGCTGTGACTATCGGGAGGGCTATACCCTTCAGATCCTGAACGAGAACCGGGAGGTGGAGTCGGTAGAGGTTCCCGTAGTGGACAGCGAGGAATTTGCCCAGGGTGAGTGGAACTATGCGCCGGAGTACGAAAGCCTCTTTTACCTCGAGGGCAAGAATTTCGCGAAGTATGTGGAGGGGCCGGAGGGCGGCTGTGTCTATATGTCCCTGGCCAACGTCATGTGGGAGAGCAACATCCGGCGGTTGATTCTGGAGGCCGGGGAGCTTTTTGAGGCCCACCCGGACTGCGACAAGCTGGTGGTAGATCTGCGTATGTGCCCGGGCGGAAATGGGAAATACGTGTCGTGCTTCCGGGAGGACTACGCCAAGGGGCTGACGGCCGGACAGGTCTATGTACTCACCGGCGGCTCTACGGCGTCGGCGGCCCTGAGCTACATCGCCGTCCTCAAGGATACGCTGGGGGCGGTGACGGTGGGGGAACCCACAGGGCAGTTTACCTCCTTTTTCCATATGCAAAGCTGGTCGGACGAACCCGTTGTCCTTCCCAACTCCCAGATTTCGGTGATGCTGTCCAATTCCTGGTGGGATGGGGACCCCCTCGTGGAGGTGCAGTACGATGAAAACGGCAAGCTGTATCCCTGGGAGAGCATGATCCTGCCGGACGTGTATGTTTATCAGGATATCGAGGACATCCGCCAAGGGTTGGACAGCGTGATTGAGTGGGTTTTGGCACAGTAAACATAGACAGCGCAGGCGCAGCCGTTCTCTCGGCGCGCCCACCTTCCCCCCAGCAAAATCTGCCACCCCCAGCCTAAACTTACCAGCCCCCTCCCCGCATAGAAAAACCCGGGCGGCTCAAACTATGCTCGGATTCCCGATCCGAACAAAGAAAAAAACAAACGACAACGATTCAAAAAGGAGAATAAGGATATGTCTAACACCAATAATTCCAACCGGCTGGTGGTTCCCGGTGCCCGCGAGGCCATGGACAAGTTCAAGATGGAGGCGGCCAACGAGGTGGGCGTCAACCTGAAGCAGGGCTACAACGGCGACCTGACCAGCCGTCAGGCCGGCTCCGTGGGCGGCCAGATGGTCAAGAAGATGATCGAGGCCTACGAGAACGGCCTGAAGTAACCCATCCCCAGTATACCCCGTTTCCCGGGGAAAGCGGCGGCGGAGCCTGTTGGCCCCGCCGCCGCTTTTTGCCCCCGTTTCCAAAAAATGATGGAAAACGGGCTTATGGATCGGGTTCCACCAGCCGCCCAGCCCTCCCCCCTATGGGGAAAGGCCTGTGCGGGCTTTCCGCCGTATCATAATATCGAACCGAATGTGGGGCCGTCGGCCCTTTTTTCAAAAAAGAGGTTGACAACCCGCCCCAAAGGGGATATACTGGCAAAGCATTCAAACCAGAAAGGAGGCGCGCACCATGTTCATGACCGCACTACTGAACAACCATCACAAGCTGTACCGCGAGGGACATTTGCGCGCCCCTGGCTTGGGCTGATCGCCCATTCCAGGCTGTTTTTGCGGCGTCCCTCTGTTTGGGGGACGCTTTTTTGCGCCCTCCCGACGGGAGAAAGGAGGAGATCTATGGAAACGGAAGTGAAGCTGCCCCGGCGCGAAAAAACCGCCCTGATCCTGCGCTACCTGCGGGGAAACCTGGGCTTTTTCGCCGGGGCCGTCGTCCTGGCCTATCTGAACACCATCTGTAACGCGGTGATGCCCCAGATCATCCGCGTAACAGTGGACAGCGTGCTGGACGTGAAGGAGCCCAACCTGCCCCAATGGGTCCGATCCCTGCTGAACCTGGATGCCCTGCGGGCCGACCCCCTGCGCGCGCTGTGGATCGCGGCGGGGGCGGTGGCCCTGGCGGCGGCGGTGCGGGGCCTGTGCATCTACGGAATGCGCATCAACCTGGCCCGCGGCTCGGAGGGCTTCGTGAAGTCCATCCGGGACGGCCTCTACCAGCACATTCTGCGCCTGGGCTTCGACTGGCACACCGCCCACGCCACCGGCGACATCATCCAGCGGTGCACCTCCGACGTGGAGGTGATCCGCACCTTCGTCTGCAACCAGCTCATGGAGGTGCTGCGCACCGTGTTCGTGGTGGTGCTGTACGTGGGGATCATGCTGGTCATGGACTGGCGGCTGGCCCTGGTGTCCATCGCCTTTGTGCCCATCTCCCTGCTGGCCTCCGGCCTGTTTTACGGCAAAATCTCCGCCCGCTTCCTGGTGGCGGACGAGGCGGAGGGCGAGCTGACCACCTGCGCCCAGGAAAACCTGACGGGGGTGCGGGTGGTGCGGGCCTTCGGCCGGGAGCGGCACGAGCTGGACCGCTTCGGGGAGAAGAACAACCACTTCTCCAACCTCTGGGTGGAGCTGGGCAAGCTGCTCAGCGTCTACTGGGCGTCGGGGGCCTTCCTCACCTGCGCCCAGGTGATGGCGGTGATTCTCGCGGGCACGGCGGCCTGCGTCAACGGCGGCATGACCCTGGGGGACTTCCTGGCTTTCGTCACCTATAACGCGGCCCTGGCGTGGCCGGTGCGCTCCCTGGGCCGGGTGCTGTCCGACATGAGCAAGGCCGGGGTGTCTCTGGACCGGGTGGGCTACATCCTGAAGGCCGCCGAGGAGGAGGACGATCCCGCCGCCCAGCCCGCCGCCCTGTCCGGCGACATCGTGTTCGACCACGTGACCTTCGGCTACGAGGGGCAGGAGGTGCTGAAGGACGTATCCTTCACCATCCCCTGGGGGTCCACCTTCGCCATCCTGGGGGGCACCGGCTCGGGCAAGTCCACCCTCATGCACCTGCTGGACCGCCTCTACGACCTGAAGGACGGCCAGGGCCGCATCACCATCGGCGGGGTGGACATCCGGCACATCCGCCGGGAGGACCTGCGCCGCCAGATCGGCATGGTGCTCCAGGAGCCCTTCCTGTTCTCCCAGACCATCCGGGAGAACATCGCCGCCGCCCGCCCCTCCGCCCCGGAGGAGGAGCTGCGGGCCTGCGCCGGGGTGGCCTGCGTGGACGACGCCATCTCCGAGCTGGCCCAGGGCTACGACACCATCGTGGGGGAGCGGGGCGTCACCCTGTCCGGCGGGCAGAAGCAGCGGGTGGCCATCGCCCGGATGCTGCTGCAAAACGCCCCCGTCATGGTGTTTGACGACTCCCTGTCCGCCGTGGACGCGGAGACGGACGCCAAAATCCGCGCCGCCCTCAAGGAGCGCGTGGCGGAGGCCACCGTGATCCTCATCTCCCACCGGGTCACCACCCTGATGCAGGCGGACCGGATTCTGGTGCTGGACGGGGGCCGGGTGGCGGATATCGGCACCCACGCCGAGCTCATCGCCCGCCCGGGCATTTACCGGGAGATCTACGACATTCAGATGAGCAGCGACGACCGCGCGCTCATCCAGGAAGGGGGGGACGCCTGATGGCCGCCTTTGACGAGCAGGAATACACCAAGGACTTCGATCTGAACATCTGGAAACGGCTGCTGCCCATACTGGCCCGGTACAAGGCCGTCATCCTCGCCATGATCACCATCAACGGCCTCACCGCCGTCATCGACGTGGCCATCCCCCTGTTCCAGCAGTACGCCATCAAGCACTTTATCGAGGCGGACACACTGGACGGCCTGCCCCTCTTTGCCCTGGCCTACCTGGGGGCCATCCTGCTGGAGGCCGTCATGGTGGTGGGCTTCGCCCGGCAGGCCATGCACGTGGAGATGTTCCTGGGCCGGGACCTGCGGCAGGACCTGTTCCGGCACCTGCAAACCCTGTCCCTGTCCTTCTACAACGTCACCCCCGTGGGCTACCTCATCACCCGGGTGATGAACGACACCAACCGCATCGCCGGAAACATCGCCTGGAACCTCACCGACATGGCCTGGGCACTGCTGTACGTGGTGGGGGTGTTCGCCGCCATGCTGGCCCTGAACTGGCAGCTGGCCCTGGTGGTGATCCTGGTGGTGCCCGCCATCGCCGCCCTCACCGGCTGGTTCCAGCCCCGGATTCTCCACTGGAACCGGAAGGTGCGGAAGATCAACTCCAAGATCACCGGGGCCTTCAACGAGGGCATCTCCGGGGCCAAAACCTCCAAAACCATGGTGATCGAGGACCAGGAGATCGGCGCGTTCCGGGACCTCACCGGCTCCATGCGGCAGTCCGGCGTCCGGGCCGCCCGGCTCAACGCCGTCTATATCCCCCTGGCCCTGTTCTTCTCCTCCATGGCGGTGGCCATCGTGCTGCTGCGGGGGGGCTATCTGGTGGTGGGCCAGGTGCTGGATATCGCCACCCTGTCCGTGTTCCTCACCTACGCCATGGGCATCTTTGAGCCCATCCAGCAGACCGCCGCCAACCTGGCGGAGTTCATCGCCCTCCAGGCCTCCATCGAGCGGGTCACCGGCCTGCTGGACGAAAAGCCCCTGATCACCGACGACCCCAAGGTGGTGGAGAAGTACGGCGACGCCTTCCACCCCAAGCGGGAGAACTGGGAGCCCATCCGGGGGGACATCGAGTTTGAGGACGTGACGTTCCGCTACCCCGACGGCGGGGACAACGTGCTGGAGCACTTCAGCCTAAAAATCCCGGCGGGCACCACCGTGGCCATCGTGGGGGAGACGGGGGCGGGCAAGTCCACCCTGGTCAATCTGGCCTGCCGCTTCTTCGAGCCCACCGGGGGCCGCATCCTCATCGACGGCCGGGACTACCGGGAGCGCAGCCAGCTCTGGCTCCACTCCTCCATCGGCTACGTGCTGCAAAGCCCCCACCTGTTCTCCGGCACCGTCCGGGACAATATCCGCTACGGACGCCTGGACGCCACCGACGCCGAGATCGAGGCGGCGGCCAGGGCCGTCTCCGCCGACACGGTGGCCGCCAAGCTGGACAAGGGCTGGGACAGCCCCGTGGGGGAGGGGGGCGACCGCCTGTCCACCGGGGAAAAGCAGCTCATCTCCTTCGCCCGGGCGGTGCTGGCGGACCCCCGGATCTTCGTGCTGGACGAGGCCACCTCCTCCATCGACACCCAGACCGAGCAGCTCATCCAGCAGGCCATCGACCACCTGCTGAAGGACCGCACCTCCTTCCTCATCGCCCACCGCCTGTCCACCATCCGCAAGGCGGACCTGATTCTGGTGGTGCGGGACGGCAGAATCGTGGAGCAGGGCACCCACGAAACCCTCCTCCGGGCACGCGGCTACTACCACGACCTGTACAGCAAGCAGTTCGCCGAGGAAAACGCCGCGAAAATCCTGGGGGCGTAGTCCTTTCGCCGGGAAAGCACGGCGAAGATCCCGGGGGCGCAGCAGCTCCCCCAAAGGAGGTATTCCATGATCGCAATCGAGGAAATCCCCGTGGAGCGGGCGGACGAGTTCTGGGCCATTCAGTTCCAATACCTGGTGGACGACGGCATGGTGGTCACGGAGGAGGAAAAAGCCTACTTCTCCAGCCCCGGCTACCGGGGCCACCTGGAAACGCTGATGCGCCGCCGCCCGGATCAGCTCCACATGATCTATTTTGTCCGGGACGGCGTCCGGATCGGCGCGTCCCAATACTGCACCTACAAGACCGAGGACGGCAAGTGCTTCCTCCTGGACTTCTGGGTGTTCCCGGACTTCCGGGGGCAGGGCACGGGCCGCGCCTGCTGGGCCGCCCTGGCGGACCACACCGCCGCCGACGGCGCGGCCTACTACGCCCTGAACTGGGCCAAGGAGGACTCCCACCGCTTCTGGCTGTCCAACGGCTTCGTGGACGACGGCAAAGACGAGTACGGCTCCCCCCTCATGGTCAAACGCTGAAACAGGCCCCGCCGGACTTCCGGCGGGGCCTGTCAGCGTGTCGAAAAAGTCTTTTCGCCCCGCTGAGTGCGACTTTTTTGAACAAAGAACGTTCAAAAAAGTCGATGATTGGACGTGAAAGACACCCCTCCTGGGTTTCTTTCACACTATCTTCCTTCCCGCCATCGGAACAGAAGCGGCTTTTTCGACAGTCTCAGACCCCGCCGGACTTCCGGCGGGGCCTGTTCTGATATCCTGTTACGCCTGCACGTCCACCTGGGGGGCGGACATGGGCGCGTCCACGTCCACGGTGGCCAGCTGGGTGCCCTCGGAGTAGCCCTGTACGGCGGCGTCCATGGCCGCCCGGGCGGATATGCCCAGCTGTTCCGCCTGGGCCTTCAGCTCCATCTTGGTGGCGGTGAGCTGGTTGGCAAAGCGGTTGGCGATGTCCGTCTCCCGGAAATAGGAGCTTTCCCGGAGCTTCCGCATGGTCTGCTTGTGCTGAAGCTCCCGGCGGAGCCGGTAGGCCTCCTGGGTGCGTTTTTCCTGAGCCGCCCGCTTCTGGCGGGCCCGGGCCAGCTGCTCCCGGTTCAGCTCCAGCTTCTTCTTCCCCGCCCGGCCCACCGCCTTCTGGAGCTGCCCGATGGCGGCGGAGATCTGGTCGGCGTGATCCGGGTCGGAGCGGCGGGCGGCCTGGAGCTGGGCGATCCGGCGGCGGGCGTACCCCGCGGCGGAGCTGACCTCCCCCACGGTGCGGGCCCGGCTCAGCCGGGCGTAGGCCTCCATGGGCGCGTCCCCATACCGGGGGGTGGGCTTGGCCCGCTCCAGCTTCTCCCGGTGGAGGTCGGCCTTCTCCTTGGCGTCCCGGATCATCTCCGTGATGCTGGAGCTCTCCTTCTTCTGCTGCTTCTTCATGGACTGGGCCAGCGGAACGGAATAGCCGAAGTACGACTCCTCCTGCTGGCCGATGGTCACCTGATCCTCCCGCGCCACGGCGGAAATCGGCGCGCTGCCCATCCGGGACACCCCCCTTCTGTACTGCCTTCCTATTCTTTATCGGCAGAACAGGGCCCCCAGGAAAGGGCTGGAAGAAAATTTACCGCCCTGGCGGGAACATTCAGCGATGCTTCAGCGGCGTGCCCTCCGCGTCCATCCGCCGGAACAGCCGGGCCAGGATGATCACCGCCGCCACGGCCAGCACCGCCTCCGCCGCCGGCTGGGCGCAGGCCAGCCCGTACAGCGGGGAAAAATAATTCAGCACATACAGCGCGGGGATCTCCAGCACCAGCTTGCGCAGGACGGCGAAGATCAGGGAATACCGTCCCAGCCCGCAGGCCTGGAACACCCCCACCGCCAGGAAGTCCAGGCACAGAAAGGGCTGGGCCAGACACATACACCGCAGGAACCGGGTGCCGTAGGCCACCACCGCCGGGGTTTTCATGAACAGCCCCACCAGCGTGCCGGAGAACAGGAAGTATCCCGCCGTTACCACCGTCATAAAGGCCAGCGAGATCCTGGCCGCGAACACCACCGCCCGCTTCAGCCGGGGCACGTTCCCCGCCCCGTAGTTGTAGCTCACCAGCGGCATCAGCCCCTGGGACACCCCCATGGCGATATACATGGGGATCATGCTGATCTTGTAGGCAATGCCCATGGCGGCGATGGCGTCCGGCCCGAAGGCGGCGGTGAAGTTGTTCAGCACCGTCATGCCCGTCACGTTCAGCAGATTCTGGATGGACGCGGGCACCCCCACCCCGAATACCCCCTTCACGATGTCCCCCTTGGGCCGGGCCAGGGCGGGGTTGAGGCACACGCAGGTCTTCCCCCGCCGCGCAAAGAGCAGCACGAAGAAATACAGGCAGGCGGCGCAGTTGGACAGGAAGGTGGCGCACCCCGCCCCCGCCGCCCCCATGTCCAGCCCCCAGGGCAGGATGAACAGGGGATCCAGCACGATGTTCAGCAGACAGCCGCTCATGGTGCCCACGCTGGCGTGGAGGGTGGCCCCCTCCGCCCGCACCAGGTAGGCCATCACCACGTTGAGGATGGCGGGAGCCGCCCCGAAGCTCACCGTCCAGCGCAGGTACTCCAGGGTGGGGGCCGCCGTCTCCCCCGCCGCCCCCAGGGCCGCCAGCAGGGGGGTCCGCAGCACCGTGGCCAGCAGGGAGAACAGTGCCCCGCAGATCAGCGCGCAGTAGAACCCGAAGGCGGAGCTGCGCCGCACGGTGTCCAGGTCCCCGGCCCCCAGGGCCCGGCTCATCATGCTGGAGGAGCCCACCCCGAACAGGTTGTTCACCGCGTTGAAGGCCAGCAGCACCGGGGCCGCCAGGGTGACGGCGGAGTTCTGGACGGGGTTGTCCAGCATCCCCACGAAATAGGTGTCCGCCAGATTATACAGCACCATCACCAGCGAGCTGAGGACGGTGGGCACCGACAGGGCCAGCACCGCCCGGGGTATGGGCATGGTCTCGAACAGGGAGGTTTTCCGGGCGTCCTGCATGGCAATTCCACCTCAAAACAGACTGAGAAGCTGCGCGCAAACGCGGCACAGCTCCGTTTTTTCCCATTATAGCACGCCCCGGCGGGAATAGATATGGCGGTTCCTCCATTTTTGACTTGCCGAAACGGGGAAAATGGTATACACTATAACAAAACTTAGAATCTGTATTCACCGCCGGGGATGCCGGCTATCAATACAGGTTCTTTAGGAGGAATTGCCATGGAACTCAAGCCAGGACGGAAGGGCCGCGCCGAAACCACCGTCACCCCGGACAACACCGCCCAGGCGGTCGGCTCCGGGCTGGTGCCCGTGTTCGCCACGCCCTACATGATCGCCCTGATGGAAAACGCCGCCGTCAACGCGGTGCAGGAGGCCCTCGCCCCCGGCGAGGGCACGGTGGGCACCCGGCTGGACGTGACCCACGACGCCGCCACCCCCATCGGCCTGACGGTGTGGGCGGAGGCGGAGCTGACGGCGGTGGAGGGGCGGAAGCTCACCTTTGCCGTATCCGCCTACGACCAGCGGGAGCGGATCGGCGGGGGAACCCACGAACGGTTCATCATCAAGCCGGAAAAATTCCTGGCCCGCGCCCAGGCCAAGGGGTAAAGAAAAGCCGCCGCCTGCTTGGCAGACGGCGGCTTTTTTGTCTCTCAGGCGTTGAACACGTATTTGTCCAGCCGCCGGAACGCCTCCTCCACCCGGGCCAGGGGCAGGGCCAGGTTCACCCGGATGTGGCAGGGGCCGTGGAACATCCGCCCGTCCTGCCACGCCACCCCCACGTCCCAGCCCAGCCGCTCCAGCTCGCCGATGGTTTTCCCGTGGGCGGCGCACCAGTCCGTGCAGTCCAGAAACAGCATATAGGTGCCCTGGGGCCGGGACACCCGCACCCCCTCAAACCGCTCCGCGATAAACTTGCAGGCGAAGTCCACGTTGCCGCTAAGCACCTGCCGCAGCTCGTCCAGCCACTCCGCCCCCTCCGGCGAGTAGGCGGCGGTGAGGGCGTGCATGGACAGCACGTTCATCTCGTTATAGCAGCACAGGGAGGACTCCTTCTCCACCCGCTCCCGGAGCCAGGGGTTGTAGATGATGTGGTAGCTCCCCACCAGCCCCGCCAGGTTGAAGGTCTTGGAGGGGGCGTACAGGGCCGCGGTGCGGTTCCTGGCGTCCTCGCTGACGCTCTGGGTGGGGATGTGCCGGTGCCCGTCCAGGGTCAGGTCCGACCAGATCTCGTCGGACACCACGTACACGTCATGCTTGCGGAACAGCTCCATGGCCCGCTCCAGCTCCCACCGCTCCCACACCCGGCCGCAGGGGTTGTGGGGGGAGCAGAACACGGCGGCGTGGATGCGGTTGTCCACGATCTTCCTCTCCATGTCGGCGAAGTCCATCCGCCACACGCCGCCTCCGTCCAGCACCAGGGGGCTGTGGACGATCTCATACCCGTTATTGCCCAACGCCCCGGTGAAGCCGATGTAGGTGGGGGAGTGGATCAGCACCTTGTCCCCCCGGGAGCAGACCACGTTCAGCGCGGACACCACCCCGCCCAGCACCCCGTTCTCGTAGCCGATGTGCTCCTTGGACAGTCCCGCCGCCCCGTTGCGCTCCCCCTGCCAGCGGATGATGGCGTTGTAATAGTCCTCCGTGGGGGAGAAGTAGCCGAAGGCCGGGTGCCCCGCCCGCTCCCTGATGGCGGCGGGAATGCCGGGGGCGGTGGGGAAGTTCATGTCCGCCACCCACATGGGGATGGCGTCAAAGCCCGCCCTGGGCGCGCCGGGGCGTCCCGGCAGGCCGATGCCGTCCAGGGCGATGGCGTCCCGTCCCCGGCGGTCCAGAATGGAGGTAAAGTCGTATTTCATCAGTGGTCTGTCCTTTCGTTGCCGGTTACAGCAGGTGGAAGCTGGCGATGAGCCCGGAGAACACGATGGACACGGTGGACACCAGCTTGATGAGTATGTTCAGCGCGGGGCCGGAGGTGTCCTTGAAGGGGTCGCCCACGGTGTCCCCGATGACGGCGGACTTGTGGCACTCGGAGCCCTTGCCCCCGTGGTGGCCCGACTCGATGTACTTCTTGGCGTTGTCCCACGCGCCGCCCGCGTTGGACATGAACACCGCCACGGCGAACCCGGTGACGGACACGCCGCCCAGCAGGCCCACCACGCCCTCCACGCCCAAAACCAGCCCGGTGGCGATGGGCACAATGATGGCCAGCAGGGAGGGCTTCACCATCTCCCGCAGGGCACCCTTGGTGCACAGGGCCACGCAGGAGGCATAGTCCGGGTCGGCGGAGCCGTCCATGATCCCGGCAATCTCCCGGAACTGGCGGCGGACCTCCACCACGATGGACTGGGCCGCCCGCTGCACCGCGCTCATGGTGAAGGCGGCGAACACGAAGGTGAGCATGGCCCCCAAAAACAGCCCCACCAGCACCGCCGGGTTGGTCAGCGACAGGTCGATGGCCTCCGCCTTGGCGGACACGATGTCCACATAGCTCACCAGCAGGGCCAGGGCGGTGAGGGCGGCGGAGCCGATGGCGAAGCCCTTCCCGGTGGCGGCGGTGGTATTTCCCAGGGAATCCAGGGCGTCGGTGCGCTCCCGCACCTCCTCGCCTAAACCGGACATCTCCGCGATGCCCCCGGCGTTGTCCGCCACGGGGCCGTAGGCGTCGGTGGCCAGGGTGATGCCCAGGGTGGACAGCATTCCCACGGCGGCGATGCCGATGCCGTACAGCCCCTGGGAGAAGCTGGCGGCGTAGTGGTCGGAGGCGGTAGCCAGGGAGCCGCCCGCGGCGAGAAAGGACACGATGACCGCCGCGCCCACAATGAGGATGGGGGCGATGGTGGACAGCATCCCCAGGGACAGCCCGCCGATGATGGTGGTGGCGGCCCCGGTCTCGGTGGCGTCCGCCAGCCCCTGGGTGGGCTGATAGGTGTCGGAGGTGTAGTACTCCGTGAAATAGCCGATGGCGCAGCCCCCGATGAGCCCGCACAGGATGGCGATGTACACCCCCCAGCTCCCCAGCAGGAAGTAGGTCAGCGGGGCGGCGGCAATGGCCGCCAGCACGGCGGCGGTGTAGGTGCCCTTGCGGAGCGTGCCCAGCAGCTCCCGCTGGGAGGCCCCCTCCCGGGTCTTGATGAGGAAGGAGCCCAAAATGGAGCACACGATCCCCACCGCCGCCAGGAGGATGGGCAGCAGCATGGCCTCCCACGCCCTGCCGGAGCCGGAGTAGGCCGCCACCCCCAGGGCGAAGGTGGCCAGGATGGAGCCCACGTAGGACTCGTACAGGTCCGCCCCCATGCCCGCCACGTCGCCCACGTTGTCGCCCACGTTGTCGGCGATGGTGGCGGGGTTGCGGGGGTCGTCCTCGGGTATGCCCGCCTCCACCTTGCCCACCAGGTCCGCGCCCACGTCGGCGGCCTTGGTAAAGATGCCGCCGCCCACCCGGGCGAACAGGGCCATGAAGGAGGCCCCCATGCCGAACATCACCATGGTCTGGGCGATCTGGGGGGCATCGTAGCCCGCGATGTACTTCAGGATGTGGAACCAGATGGACACGTCCAGCAGGCCCAGCCCCACCACCGTAAAGCCCATGACGGACCCGGCGGAGAAGGCCACGTTCAGCCCCCGGTTCAGGCTCTCGGAGGCGGCCTGGGCGGTGCGGGCGTTGGCGGCGGTGGCCACCTTCATGCCCACAAACCCCGCCAGGGCGGAGTACACCCCCCCGCTGAGAAAGGCGAAGGGGATGAACCAGTTGTCCAGCCGGCGGAACACGCACAGCAGGACCAGGACGGCGAACACCACCGCGAACACCTTGAACACGGTGGCGTACTGGTGGCGCAGGTAGGCGTCCGCCCCCTCCCGGATGGCGGAGGCGATCTTCTTCATGGCGTCGGTGCCCTCGGAGAAGGACAGCACCCGTTTGGCCTGGAACAGGGCGAACAGCAGGGCCAGAACCCCCGCCGCCAGCCCCAGCCAGAATAATTGCTGCGTACCCATAGACGGCATTGCTCCTCTCTTGACCGCCCGGAGGGACGGCGTTTTTCTACCTGTTATTTTACACAAGACAGGGAAGATTTGCAAGATAAAAATGCGCCTTTTCACCCAATAGGCGAAAAGGCGCATGATATTTTTTTAACAAAGCCGTCAGGACCGCTTCCACGCGCTCCGGCTGAACAGCACCAAAATGGGGTACATCTCCAGCCGCCCCAGCACCATCAGGAAGGACAACGCCAGCTTGCTCAGCACGGAGAAGGCGGCGAAATTCCCCGCCGGGCCCACCAGCTCCAGCCCCGGCCCCACGTTGCTGATGCAGGTGATCACGGCGGTGAGGGTGGTGCCGAAGGAGAAGTTGTCCAGCCCCACCACAACCGCCGCCCCGAACACCAGGAACAGGTTGATGATGAAATAGCATTGGGTGGTGTGGAGGGTGGCCTCCGGCAGGGGTGCCCCGTCCAGCCGCACCACCGACACCGCCCTGGGGTGGATGATGGAGCGCACCTCCCGGGCGGCGGAGCGGATCAGGATCAGGATCCGGCTGCACTTGATGCCGCCCCCGGTGGAGCCGGCGCAGGCCCCGATGAAGGTGAGCACCACCAGCAGCATTTTGGAGAACTCGGGCCACAGGTCGTAGTTGGCGGAGGAGAACCCGGTGGTGGACACGATGGACGCCACCTGGAAGGCCGCGTACCGCACGCACTCCCCCACCCCCTGGTAGAGGTCCCGGATGTTCCAGGCGATGGCGGCGGTGGCCAGGGCCACCATGATCAGGAAAAACCGCAGCTCGTCGCTTTTCAACGCCTGCCGCGCCTTCCCCGTGAGAATCAGGAAGTAGACGGCGAAGTTCACCGAGAACAGCAGCATGAACACGGTGATGATGATCTCCACCGCCGGGTTGCCGAAGGCCCCCACCGACGCGTTCATCCGGGAGAAACCCCCGGTGCCCGCGGTGGACATGGCGTGGGTCACCGCGTCGTACCACCCCAGCCCCGCCAGCCGCAGCAGCACCGCCTCCACCGCTGTCAGGGCCAGATAGATGGCGTACAGAATCTTGGAGGACTGGGAGGCCCGGGGCAGCAGCTTGCTTTTCACCGGGCCGGGGCTTTCCGCCCGGATCAGGTGGTTGGAGCTGATCCCCAGAAAGGGCAGCAGGGCGGCGGTGAGCACCAGCACCCCCATCCCCCCCAGCCAGTGGGTAAAGGACCGCCAGAACAGCAGGCCCATGGGCAGGCCCTCGATGGCGGTGAGGATGGTGGCCCCGGTGGTGGTGAAGCCGGAGATGGTCTCAAAAAAGCAGTCCACATAGGGCCCGAACTGCCCGGAGAACCAGAAGGGCAGCGCGCCGAACACCCCGAACAGCACCCAGATCAGCCCCACGGTGAAGAAGCCCTCCCGGGCGAAGAAGTCCTTCTTGGGCTTCAGCAGGAACACGGGCACGCAGGCCGCCGCCAGGATGATGAGGATGGAGGACAGGAAGGGGATGGGGTTCTCCCCGTACAGCAGGGCCACCCCCATGGGCAGCAGCATGGCCGCCGCCTCGATGAGCAGGGTGAAGCCCGTGATGCGCAGAACCAGCTTGAAGTTCATCGCCTCAGCCCCCCGCCCGCAGGCCGCCGCCCTCGTAAATGTCGTTCAGATCCAAAATGCCACTGTCCCTGGCCACCACGATCACGTTGTCCCCGCTCTCCAGGGTGGTGGAGCCCTCCGGGATGATCACCCTGCCCCCCCGGACGATGACGGCGATGAGCACGCCCTTCTTCAGCCGCAGGTCCTTCAGCGGCACCCCTAAATGCTGGGTGGCGGGGGCCACCACGAACTCCATGGCCTCCGCCCGGCCCTCCGCGATGCGGTACAGGGCGGTCATCGCGCTGCCCTTGGAGTTTTGCAGGCCCCGGATCATCCGCAGGATCTGCCCCGCCGTGGTGAGCTTGGGGGAGACGATGGACTCCACCCCGGCGGAGTGGGCGATGGAGGTGTAGTTCTGCCGGTTGGATTTGGCCACCACCTTGGACACCCCCGCCTGGTGGGCGTAGAGGGAGATGATCAGGTTGTCCTCGTCCCGGTCGGTGAGGGCGATAAAGGCATCGCTGGCGGCCATCCGCTCCTCCTCCAGCAGCTCCGGGTCGGTGCCGTCCCCGTGGATGACAAGGGAGTGGGGGAACTCCTCCGCCAGGGCGCGGCACCGGGCGTCGCTGCGCTCCACCACCTTGCAGCTCATGCCCAGCCGCTCCAGCTGCACCAGCAGGTAGAAGGCGATCCGCCCGCCGCCGATGATGAACACATTGCGGATGCGGTGGGTGTGCCGCCCCAGCAGCTTGAAAAACTGGTGGATGCCGTTGGGCGTGCCCGCCAGGTACACCCGGTCGTCCTTGACCGGCACGGTGGAGCCGTTGGGGATGAACACGTCCTCCCCCCGCTCCACGGCGCAGAACAGGATGGGCAGGCCCTGGATCTTGGAGGACAGGGAGGCCAGCGACCGCCCCGCCAGGAAGTCCGTCTCCTGGACGTGGAAGGAGATCAGCTCCACCCGGCCCCGGGCGAATGTGTCGATGTTGGCGGCGGAGGGGAAGCGCAGCAGCCGGGAGATCTCCACCGACGAGGCGAACTCCGGGTTGATCAGCATGGTGATGCCCAGATCCCGCTTCAGGGTGTCCAGGTCGTTGGCGTACTCGGTGCCCCGCACCCGGGCCACGGTGTAGGGCACGCCGATGTTGTGGGCGCAGTGGCAGCACAGCAGGTTGATCTCGTCGGAGGCGGTGGCGGCGATGAGCACGTCGCAGTCCCTGGCCCCCGCCTCCAGCAGCAGGTCCCGGGAGGCACAGTTCCCCTTCACGCACATCACGTCCAGCTGGTTGGACAGCCGCTCCAGCGTCTTGTCCGCCATGTCCACGATGGTGACGCTGTGGCCCTCCTGGGAGAGGTGCTCCGCCACGGTGCCCCCCACCTTGCCCGCCCCGGCGATGATGATATTCAAAGCGATCAGCTCGTTTCTGTTAAAAAATATTTGGAAAACGCTTCAAATTCCCGCAAAGCGGCCGGAACAGCCGCCCTGCGGGAATTGAATTTGACGGTTACTCCAGCACCGCGCCCCGGGCGGCGGAGGTGACCAGCTTGGCGTACCGGGCCAGATAGCCCGTCTTGATTCTCGGCTCGGGGCACGTCCAGGCCGCCTTCCGGGCGGCAAGGGTGTCCCCGTCCACCAGCAGCTCGATCTTGCAGGCGGGTATGTCGATGGCGATCCGGTCGCCCTCCTCCACGAAGGCGATGGGCCCGCCCTGGGCGGCCTCGGGGCACACGTGGCCGATGGACGCCCCCCGGGTGGCCCCGGAGAACCGCCCGTCGGTGATGAGGGCCACCGACTCCCCCAGGCCCATGCCGCAGATGGCGGAGGTGGGGTTGAGCATCTCCCGCATACCGGGGCCGCCCTTGGGGCCCTCGTAGCGGATCACCACCACGTCCCCCGCCGCGATCCTCCCGGCGTAGATGGCCTCGATGGCCTCCTCCTCCGAGTTGAACACCCGGGCGGGGCCCTCATGCCGCATCATCTCGGGGGCCACGGCGGAACGCTTCACCACGCAGCCCTCCGGGGCCAGATTGCCCTTCAAAACGGCGATGCCGCCGTCGGGGGAGTAGGGGTTTTCGATGGGCCGGATGAGTTCCGGATTGCGGTTGACCACGCCCGCCAGATTCTCCCCCAGGGTCTTGCCGGTGCAGGTCATGACAGACGTGTCCAGCAGGCCCTTTTTGTCCAGCTCCGCCATGACGGCGTGGACGCCTCCCGCGCCCTCCAGGTCCTCCATGTAGGTGTCCCCCGCCGGGGCCAGATGGCACAGGTTGGGGGTCTGGGAGGAGATCTCGTTGCTCCTATCCAGATCCAGCTCGATGCCGCACTCGTGGGCGATGGCGGGCAGGTGGAGCATGGTGTTGGTGGAGCAGCCCAGGGCCATGTCCACCGTCTCGGCGTTGTGGAACGCTGACTCCGTCATGATGTCCCGGGGCCGTATGTCCCGCTTCACCAGCTCCATGATCTGCATCCCGGCGTGCTTGGCCAGCCGCAGGCGGGCGGACCACACGGCGGGGATGGTGCCGTTCCCCTTCAGCCCCATGCCGATGGCCTCGGTGAGGCAGTTCATGGAGTTGGCGGTATACATCCCGGAGCAGGAGCCGCAGGTGGGGCAGGCGTTCTCCTCGTACTCCTCCACCCCCGCCCCGTCCAGCTTTCCGGCGTAGTAGCCCCCCACCGCCTCAAACATATGGGACAGGCAGGTCCGCCGCCCGTCGTTGAGCCTTCCCGCCAGCATAGGCCCGCCGGAGCAGAAGATGGTGGGGATGTTCACCCGGGCCGCCGCCATGAGCAGCCCCGGCACGTTCTTGTCGCAGTTGGGGATCATCACCAGCCCGTCGAACTGGTGGGCCATGGCCATGGCCTCGGTGGAGTCGGCAATCAAATCCCGGGTGACCAGGGAATACTTCATGCCCACGTGGCCCATGGCGATGCCGTCGCACACGGCGATGGCGGGGAACTCCACGGGGGTGCCCCCGGCGGCCCGGACGCCCGCCTTCACCGCTTCGGCGATCTTGTCCAGGTTCATGTGGCCGGGGACGATCTCGTTATAGGAGCACACCACGCCGATGAGGGGCCGCTCCAGCTCCTCCCTGGTGTAGCCCAGGGCGTAGAACAGGGAGCGGTTGGGGGCGGCGGGTATGCCCTTTTTCACGTTGTCGGAACGCATACGCAAGTCTCCTTCGCGGTTTTCTGTGGGGAAGCATTTTATCGTCAAGCAAGTTCAAACGTATCGTATGATACGTTTGAACCCAGCGGCGAGGAATCGCCGCTGAAGGCCGCGTTCACGGCCTTGGCCTGCACGTCATAGGGAATCAAGCGCGCTTCGCGCGTCAGCGAGCCAGATGCCCGCTGATTGACTATACCACAAAAACGCCGGGAGCGCAATGGAAAATCGGCGCGTCCCGGCGTTCTTCCGCAAGCTGCTCCCCGGCGGCGGGGCCTCCCGCCCCGTTCACCGGATCTTCGGATAGCCCATGTGCACCGGCTCCACGCCGGGGTGGAGGGCCTCCAGGGTATACCCCGCGTTCCGGTAGCCCTCAATGACGGCGGGCAGGGCGTCCACGGTGGTGCCCCGGGCCCCGCTGTCGTGGGCCAGCACCACCACCAGCTCCCGCCCGATCCCCTTCAGGCAGTCGGCGGAGATGTCCCAGGCGGGCCGGGGGTAGACGGTCGCGTCCTGGGCGGAGGCGTTCCAGTCGAAGTAGACGAAGCCCCGGCGGGTCATCTCCGCGATGATCTCCTGGTACACCCCCCGGTCGTAGCCGTTAATGCTCCCGCCGGGGAAGCGGAACAGGGCGGGGTACTCCCCCGTCACCTCATGTATATACTGGTAGAGCCTGTAGAAGTCCTCCAGGAAGCCCTCCACCGAGGCGTAAACCTTTTTGTAGTCGTGGCTCCAGCTGTGCATGGCCAGGGCGTGGCCCTCCGCCACGATCCGGCGCATCCGCTCCTGTCCGGCGGCGGTGCGGGCCTCGTACCCCACCACGAAGAAGGTGGCCTTCGCCCCGTAGCGGTCCAGCACCTCCAGAATCCGGTCGGTGTTGGGGGACGGCCCGTCGTCAAAGGTGAGGTAGCACCGTTTGCCGCCGCTCACCGTCTCCCCCTCCCAGTCCGGGGCGTAGAAGTCGGGGTAGAGGGCGGCGTAGTCCGGCGGCTCCCCCTCCGGGCTCACCAGGGTGTACTGGGACAGCAGGCCGATGGTCTCCTCCGCCTCGTCCAGCTCCGCCTGCCGCTGGTCCAGCTCCTGCCGCTGGTGGGCCAGGGCGGCCCGCTGGTCGGCCAGCTCCTGCTCCAGGGCGGCAAGGCGGCGGCCCAGCTCCCCCTGCAAATCCAGCCCCGCCTGCCGCTGAAGGGCCAGCCAGCCGCACACACCCGCCAGCGCGGCCGCCAGGGCCAGGGCGATGAGGAACAGGGGCTTAAAGGGTCCCCGGCCCTTGGCGGGGGCAGGGGTCTCGGCAGGCGGGTTATCCCGGATTTCCTCCCGCTCGGCGTCCTGGTTTTCGGCCGGGGGTTCGGCTGCGATCCCGGCCTGGTTCTCTGTTGTCTGGTTCTCGGTCTGCTTCTCGTTTTCCGCCATGTCAGGTGTCTCCCGATCTGTTAGTATCGGGTTCCAGTATAGGTCGAATTTTGTCGCAGGTCAAGGGGAAAAACTACATTGTAAACCAATTGTAACCACTCTGTCGGAAATGGGCCGGGGCTGTTTCCGGTTTGTCACCGGGGGTTATTGGGGGTGGGGCGTTTTGGTGTCGGTGCGGAATAAGCCCGCGCGGAAAAACCGCGCGGGCTTATCTCATCTCCACTATTTCCGCTCAACCCTGCCGTGATACCAGCCCGTCACCCCGTCCTTCTTCACCAGCAGGCCCCGCTGGGTCTCCCGCACCAGGGCCAGCTCGTCGCCGGGGGCCACGGGCAGGCAGTAGTCGGTGGCGTCCTCGGTGTGGAGCCTGCCGTCCCGCCACCGCCGCACGAAGTCCCGGGGCACCCACAGCGTCCGCCCGGAGGAGGGGTGCCGCACCAGCAGGCAGTCCCCGTTTTCCGCCAGGGGCTCCACCGCGCTGTCCGACCAGCGGATGTTGATGGGGTTGTAGGACGCCTCCTGCCCGTCCAGGGCGGTCACCCGGGGCAGGCCGTCATAGGCGGCGAAGCTGAACTCGTCCCCGGTGATATCAGGTATGATCAGGGCGTTGAGCTGTCCGTCCACCTTGAGCACACAGCCCCCGTCCAGGGAGATGATGCGGCGGTCCCGCTCCACCCGGGGGTTGGAGCACTGGATGCTGGGGTCGTACAGGGTCACCGGCCAGTGGCCCACCGCCACCCACTTCCGGAAGGAGAGGCCCTGGCCCAGGAAATCGTCGTTCTTCATGCAGCCGTAGGCCTCCAGCCCGTCCAGGTTGTCCTCCCTGGGGATGCCGCCGTGGACAAAGATGAAGTTCGCTGACTCCAAAATATGGGGCAGCTTCAGCAGGAATTTCGTCTCCCGGGGGAAGTAGTCCAGCAGGGCGGCCCGGAGGGCGGGCAGGTCGGCGGCCCGCCGGGGCATGGGGTGGCCGATCTCCAGCCCCATCTGGATCAGGGTGGAGCGGTTGCCCCAGTATTCCAGCACGGGCCACAGCTCCTGATCCGCGTTGGAATAGTGGCCGGACACCCCCAGACGCTCATTCATCTGGACGGAGAAGGCGGGATCGGGGCTGCCCCCCTCCAGGAACACCCGGTCGATGTAATCGCAGTTGCCGCACAGGGGGTAAACGGTGTGGGTTTTTTGCAGCTCCAGCACAAAGCGCAGGACGGCCAGGCTGTCCCGGCCCTTTTCCAGCAGATCCCCCACCAGGATGAGCACGTCGTCCGGCGTGAGGCGGACCTGCTTCAACAGGCCCTTCAGACAGGACAGGTTTCCATGGATGTCGCTGATGGCGATGACGCGGCGGCCCGGCTCAATGGCAGGGCGTATGACAGACGCGAGACGGCTCATAGGCCCACTCCCTTCGTGAATCGGAATCATGGCTGTATTCTACCACAGCGGCGGGAAAAAGGGAAGGGGAAATCATGGGCAAAAAACAGTTGCCTTTACCGCTTTTATCTGCTAAAATACAGGGCAGACAAACACCACCGGGGAGGATGAGCGTCATGCCCAAGGCAGGGAACAAGGAGCCCAGCATCGCGCTGTACGAGAGCATACTGGAGCTGAAGGATCTGGAGGAGTGCCGGGCCTTTTTCGACGACCTGTGCACCGTGGGGGAGCTGCGGGCCATGGAGCAGCGGTTCGACGTGGCGGTCCTGCTGGACCAGGGCCTGGTCTACACCGAGATCCTGGAGCGCACCGGGGCCAGCTCGGCCACCATCAGCCGGGTGAACCGGATCTTCTCCTTCGGCACCGGGGCCTTCCGCCGGATGATCCAGCGCAGGAAGGACAAGCAGGGGCAGTAAACCGCGGCGCGGACGGCCCCGTAAAAACGCCGCCGGCAGGGCGGAACATCCCGGAAACACGCTGTGTCTTTCCAGGTTTTTTCCCTGCCGGCGGCGTTTTATATCCCGGCGCGCCCCCCTCTCTACGCAGCGTAGGTGGACAGACGCCCCGGCCCTGTGTTAAGCTGCGGGGGAAAGGTTGTGAGAATGTATGAACAGTTATGTCACAGGCGGGACCATCAAGCGTCTCCGGGAGGGCCGCCGCCTCACCCAGGCCCGGCTGGCGGAGCTGCTGGGCGTCACCGACAAGGCGGTGAGCAAATGGGAGACGGGCCGGGGCCTGCCCGACCTGACCCTGCTGGAGCCGCTGGCCAAGGCCCTGGGCATCTCCGTGCCCGAGCTTTTGAGCGGGGAGCAGGTGGTGAACGCCAACCGGGCCGCCAACCTGCTGCGCGCGCCCTTCTACGTGTGCCCGGTGTGCGGCAACGTGATCCACGCCTCCGGGGCGGCGGTGGTGTCCTGCTGCGGGGTGGCCCTGCCGCCCCTGGACGCGGAGGAGCCGGACGAGGCCCATCGGCTGGTCCGGGAGAGCTTCGACGGGGAGTATGTGTTCTCCATCCCCCACGAGATGCGCAAGAACCACTATATCTCCTTTCTGGCCTGCGTCACCACCGGGCGGTTTGATCTGGTGAAGCTCTACCCCGAGGGGCTGTCCGAGGCCCGGTTCGAGCCCCGGGGCGGCGGGCGGATCTACTGGTACTGCAACCGCCACGGGCTGTTCTGCGAGAAGGTGTAAGAGCCTGTTTAAAATCTGGCGGAATGCCAGACAGGCGCAGATTTTTTCGCTGGGCAAGGCGATTTGACGCAGGAATACTTTGTGTATTTCAAGTCAAGTCAACGCGGCCCAGCGGAAAAAGATGTGCCGGGATGGCGTTTTGATAGATTTTAAACAGGCTCTAAGGGGTAAGAAACAGGCCCTACTCCAGCAGCATCACCAGATCGTCCAGGCTGAGGGACGGGTTCAGGGCCAGGCTCACCCCGTACCCCAGCGTCTTTCCCAGGTCCGCCACCCGCTGGTCCACCTCCCGGGGGGTGACGAAAAATTCCTCCCCGCCGGGGAGATCCCCCCGGTCCGTCCCCCGGTGCCCCGCCCGCTCCAGCAGGTCCAGGGCCAGGGTGGCCCCGTCCACCACCGTGGGCAC
>ERZ779623.213-NODE-213-length-27522-cov-10.435577_pt1 | contig 27522 bp, 21 predicted proteins | sample MGYA00514189_ERZ779623 | MGnify/ENA primary metagenome ERZ779623 (study PRJEB29562, sample SAMEA4376712) | mouse gut metagenome | isolation source: Cecum | study: EMG produced TPA metagenomics assembly of the A DSS colitis mouse model was used to assess the... | reverse complement strand
GACGAGATAAATTCATTGAGCGATACGGCACGGGGAAAGACCTTATCGAAAATCAAATACATCAACGAACAATATGTCCGCGTAGAAGACAATCGGCTGGTGGTCGATAAGAACCTCGCCAACATGGATATAGTCAATTTCAAAATCTGCCGCCACATTTACAGAACCTATGTAAACCTTACGAATGAACTGCAACGAAACGGCTACACGATAACCAGCCACACGTTCAGCGAGATTATAGAGAAAATAGAGAACAACGACAACGCACGTGTTACATTCAAAGAACTGTTCGATGAATACCACCGTCTGAAAACGACCAAGCCATTCTTTTCGTTGGAGAGCCACGAGGATTTATGCGCCCAAATAGCGATTAAATATCCATTAGTGAAACAGGCTTACGACGAGTTGGGAACAGACAGGGTGCAAGCAATGAAATACCACGTAAGTAATATTAAACGAGAACTGATGAAACGACAGCCAGCCCCGACCGAATACAAAATCGTGAAACTGGCAAACATAACCTTTCAGAAACAGACCCCTATTGCCAAAAGCAAGGTTAAGAAACTGTTGCAGGGCATTTATGATGATTTAGGGATAAAGCAGACGGCAAAGGCGAGCGACCTCAATAAATGATACGAGGTAAAACATACAACGCCCAAAATCAATGGCAAGACAACGGCCTGCATAACCATTATTAGAGATAGGATGATTACAAAGTAAAGAGCAATACACCAACCGAACACGCCGACTTAAAAACAGCCAGCGTGTTTTTTTATTCATATACTGCCCACGAACAAAGTAACAGACAAAAGCCCCCTCCCCTTGCTGAGTATAAAAACAAGAATTATGGACACACTATTAAGGGCGAACGCATAGCCGATTTGCATGTGCTTTATGGACAGAACGAAGTGGTCGAGGAACTTATCCGAGCAGGTAAGATTGATGAAGAATACATGTATCCTTTTGTCGATACCGAAGACGAAATTTTCGAGTGGTGGCTGGTATCGCCTTACTTGGCACGAGAACTAAAAGCACAAAATGAAGTGGTAATCGACGCACTCGATTGCTATTGGTGGGGACGCACCACGAGCGGGCAGGCAATCTATATGGACAACGTAATACAGGAAATAGCAAGAGAGTAAAACACAGACCGCACATTCATTTAAGGAAACCATAACTTACAGCAATTAGGGATATTGCGATTTCGAGAAGATTTTGCAGTCCCTAATTTCTATTTTAATGCTGGCGTAAAGCGGATAAAAGGGTGCAAGGAACAAATGCGATACGTTATTTTCTGAAATCCCGCACGATTAACCTTGAAATTCTTACCCTCAATTTACGAATAACAAATTTCTGAATCCATACTACCGACTATTGCACGGAAAATTTGTTTTACTGAACTTTGCGGTATCCTAACAGCAACAGCACCCAAAAGTAAGATGTTTTGCAATTTCCGCTGAATATGCTACTTTTGCAGTAACATATTGAATACACGGAAAGTGTAGCTTGTTCTCTGATTGCGAACGTAGGAAATTCGACAGAAGAGAGGATGGGCGAACATCTTGCCGCGTCATATCCATTCGTGGGTATAGGCGTGGGGCTGTTGCTTATTTAATCTTCAAGGTTTCCTACGACCTGCAATCATTGAGTAAGTTTTCAGCACCACGCTTTCTGTTTACTCAAATCAATCTTATTTGACAGTCGTATAGGTGCTGGTACGGCACTCTAAACTTTCATTTCTATGAAGAAACTTGGTTTATTCGTGGCTATCGTCACGATGGGATTTGGCGTACATGCCCAAACAACGCATGCGCTACTGCCTAATGGAAAGAACATTCCTGTCAGACTTACATCTGCTATTTACAGCAATACGAACGCTAAAACCCAAACAGTCCCAACTGCAATTGTGGATGCCGACATTAAAGACAACAACGGGCAGCATGTTTTGATACGACGAGGTACTCCTGTTGAGATTTCTGCCACAATTCAAAAAGCCAAAGGCGTAGGAAAAGGTGCTTATATCAAATTGGATTTTCTCTCCACCTATTCCATTGATGGGCAATACATCAGACTGCAAGGGAATCTCATACGGGAAGGGGCTGACCGAAAAGGCACGGCATTAGGTGTCGGTCTCGGTGTTGGTTTGACGGTTTGCTGGCCTTGCCTATTCTGCCTGTGTATAAAAGGCGAAAAACTGGTTATTCCCGAAAATACACTCGTGAATTACGTTGTCACGAACGACGCATATCAAGTCAATGTAAATTAGCTTTTCAGACAATTGATTTGTCAGCTTTACAAAGCCATATTACATAGACCTTAAATTTATTAAAGTCCATGAAAAAACTTTTGATAATGCTTCTTATGGCAATATTAATTGCCACGAGTGTTTCCGCTCAAACCAGAACAGCCTATCTTGACCTTTACCAGCGCGGTGGAGGACGACACTTGAGAACAACATTGATGTTCGATGGAAAACCGATTTATATTGGGAGAAGAAATCTTGGCCAGACTCTGAATATGTTATCTCAATTGGGATGGGAAGTCGACCATACACTTATCGGAGCCAACCGCGTCCTGTTTCTTCCTACTCGTCATAAATTCCACATCATCTTAAAAAAGAAATATCATCCAGGAGAAGACCCGTTTGCAGGTTACCCGTTTGTAAAATCGCACAATTCACAAACGCCCTCCAAGGTGGAAGAAACGACAACTATAAAATCAATTGCAACAGTAAGTGAATCCGCTCCTTTATTACTCAGTTACACCACATGCGACAATAACCCGATTTCAGAATATCCAAAATCTGCAACCAATAGCTACGAAAATGGAAAAGGTACGGTTTTCTCTCATGAAAGAGAAATAAAAACGAATGCTTTTAAACGATGCCTCAATATAGAAAGTATTGTTATTCATAATGGCATTACCTCAATTGGAGAGAGTGCATTCTACGACTGTTCCAACCTAACAAGTGTAACAATTCCCAACAGCGTGACGTCGATTGGGAAATACGCATTCAGTCGTTGTAATTTAAGGAGCATAACTATTCCTGCTGGTGTAACGACGATAGAAGAGGGAACATTTTACAATTGCAAATATCTTAGCAATATAACCATTCCTAATAATGTTATATCAATTGGGAAATATACATTCTACAGCTGTTCCAGCCTAACGAATGTAACAATTGGAAAGGGCATTATGTTGATTGAAGACTATGCATTCAGCAATTGCAGCAATCTGAAAAGTATTTATTGCAAATCGACCGCCCCGCCTCAATTGGCAGGATACCGTCATCCTTTCCCAACCTCCGCAACTATCTACGTTCCGAGTGCTTCTATTGATAGTTACAAAGATGCATCGGGATGGAGTAACTACGCAGACCAGATTGTTGGATACGACTTCGATTAAGAACAAAAACTCAAATCATTAACCTTTCTCCTGCGGTAGGGATTCGCTATCGCAGGAGAAGCTAAAACAAAGAAATTATGGCACATGAAAAAGACATTGTGTTTATAAAACGCACCTTGGAGGCTTTAAGGCAATACGACCAGTACAAGGCAGACTTGCAACAAAGCTATGCCAGAACCTTATTTATCAATTCGTGTATAGGATTATTGATTATCCCTCAATCCAGTCAACTACTCAATAACCTTTCCAACGAAATTATTACAAAAGAAAAATGGGGAATCGACCCTCGGGATATAGAGGTATGCACTCCCAAGCCGACCGTCAAACATATTGCGAGACATTTGCGGAATGCAATAGGACACAACCGTTTTGAATACGATTGTTCGCTTTGCATTAGCAAACCCATCGAAAAAATTACTTTCAACGACATTGATATACGAAACGAAAAAAAAGTAACATTCAAGGCAATCATTCAATTTGAGGATTTCAGAGATTTCGTTCTTAAAGTTGCAGACCATGCGTTAACTAAGATGGTAGAAAAATAAATTGATTAAGGACAGACTTGAACAAACGGTCTATGATAAACCGCTTTATTCGGGTCTGTCCTTGCCGTTTTCAACAGATAACAAAGCAACACTACATTCTTAAAAGGAAAGAGTAGGAGAGAGGGAAAATTTTCCCACGCGATTTACTCGACACAAACGAGGACACACCTGGCACTTTTGCAAGGTTTGTCCTCGCTTTTTTGAAAAGATGAAGGGGTCTGCTCATCTATCATTATCACTTCAAACAATTATCAATTAACACATTACACAATCATGAAAGAACACTACATATTGGACTATGGATAGTCAACAACTTAACGCAATGACAATTAGAAACTTATAACACGATTTTATTCACTTGCAGGAGGTGGTTATTTCCCATAGACTTCCCATAACGAGTAAAACGGGATTGAAGAGCGCTTATAATATGCTGATTTTATGCATATTACACAAATAGCTCAGCGGTAGAGCACTTCACTCGTAATGAAGGGGTCCCGAGTTCAAATCTCGGTTTCGGCTCGAAAACGGGGGGGGGCGACCCACGCCGGCAAAACCGCTTCAAGGTTACTTGAAAGCGGTTTTTTCATTTCGGGCCGTATATCGCGCAGCGATTTTCGCATTTTTGACAGCGCCCCTACGGCAAGCAGAAGAGATAAAACCAGTACGGCGAAGTTAAATCTCGGTTTCGGCTCGAAAAAGTCGCCTGCAAAAAATTGCAGGCGACTTTTGTTATGAAAGGGCAAAACGATTCTCAACAAGGGAAACTTCTCCGATAAGGTATTACTATTTATTGTAGTCAAAAACTCAATCCAACAACCCCAACCGCATGGCCAGGCGGATGGCCTCGAGCGAATTATTGACGTTCAGCTTTTCGATAATCCGCTGTCTGTACGTATTGACCATATGAACGCTGATTCTCAACTGCTCGGAAATCCCCTCGCTCAGAAAACCGTCGCGCACCAACTTCAGCACCTGTTTCTCCCGAGAGGTCAGCGCGACGGCTCCCCCCCCCTCGTACTCGGGATAATCCGGCAACGGAAATATCTCTCCGGTCTTGAAATTATATAGTTTGGCTTCGACGCGCCCAACGGCGTCTGATTGGGAGACAGGTCCAGCACCGAGAGCGCCAGCCAGATATTCCCGCGCGGGTCGATCTCCAGCACCTGCATCTGCTCGAAGCCCCGCACCCACCGCCCCGAAACGTTAATCCGGTACTCGCACACCAATTTTGTATCCAAAACCACACTGCGGTTTTCCAGAACAAACCGCAATCCGATAACTCCGGTGCGCATCACAGCCGGGAAATCGTCCGGATGAATCTGCAAATTGAAATACTCCGCATCCTAGGCATCGATGCGTGAAAGATCATATTTGAACAGTCGCCCGAAATTGCGCGACACGAACGGATGGTTGCGACGATACATGTCAAACACCGAAATTCCGCTGTTCGCCACCTCGGCCATCGTCGAAAGCTGACCGGCATGGCGGGCAAGCACCGAGTAGTCCAGCTCCGCCGGACAAAACACTTGCGAATCGAGCAAACGGCCGTATTCTTCTCCGTAATCCATCTTCCGACGTATGATTTTTCAGTATTGATCAGCAACCCGGTTTTCGGTCCCTTTGTAGCACAAAGATAACCTTTTTATTGCATGCAAGAAACTACATTCACACGTTATGCACTCGTCACCGGGGCGAGTTCGGGGCTGGGACGCTGCTTTGCACTCGAATTGGCCCGCCAAGGCGTCGACACGGTGCTGGTGGCGCTGCCGGGAAGTGGTCTTGCCACCACGGTCGACGAAGCACGCAAGCAAAACATCCGGTGCGTCGGTCTCGAAGCCGACCTATCGGACCGGGAACAGCTGTCGAAAGTATGCCGGAAAATCAATGCGGACTATCCGTTGTTCATGCTTATCGACAATGCGGGCATCGGCGGTACCGAATCCTTTGCAGACTGCGGCCCCGACTACCTCGACCGAATCATCCAGCTGAACGTCCGGGCCACAACGCTGCTGACGCACCAGCTGCTGCCCAATCTGAGACAGGCATCGCAGGCCTACATCCTCAACGTATCAAGCATGGCCGCCTTTTCGCCCGTCGGCTATAAAACGATTTATCCCGCCTCCAAACGCTATATCCACGATTTCACGCGAGGGCTTTACGAAGAACTGCGCCGCATAGCTCGGGTTCCGCAGCGAAATCAGCACTGCGAACATGCGGATTTTATGTGTAAAGAATTACTACTCGAATGCCAAGTCCATCAATGAGTTGGGAATGTCGTACGTTCCCGTCGGGCAAGCCGTGAACGATGCTGTCGGGTGGTTCCGGATTCGGAATTTATTGCCGAATAAATAGCCGTCTAAAAACTTCCGAATCTTTTTCCAAATCGCCTTTCATCCAACAATAAAGAAGCACGGGGACAACGTAAAGTTGTCCCCGTGCTTTCGAGCGGAAGACGATGCCGCATCCCTTATTAAAATCTCTATATCAACCGCATTGCAAAAGAACGGTTCCGTTGTACCACGCTTTGGCTATGCACAGAGTGTATCAATTTACCAGCCATTATCTTGGCTTTTCAACACAAAGCAAACATATTTAATTTACGATATAAATATGTTATCTCGTTTTTAGATATTTACAATTCGTTTTTACATTGATGCAATCAATGAAACACTCATTATCCATAGGAGATTCCAATCCAAATTTACAAGCAACATTAGATGTATAAAAAATATCTATATGATGCAGAGGATGAGTATGAGGGTTCCCTTGTGCCAAGGCATTCCTATAGCTTTTTTCATCAATATCATACCGCACGTATCCATCCTCCATTAACAATAAATATCTCGTAAACACCCAAAAGTTCTTGTTAAAATCGTCTTCCATACGATCAATAGGGTCTGCAAAATCTAAAGAACAATTACTATAAAAAGATTCACTTTTAAGCACAGAAATAAAATGTGAAATCAGTTGATGGTCCACACTAATTTCAACCCCATCTTTTTGAAATTCAAATCTTAATTCATTATTTTCTTGATTAATAACTGTAAAAGGGTAGACTATAGAATAAGCTTTATTATCGCTGCAAATAAACAGTCTACTCATTTTATCTATTAATAAAACTATTTTTTCAGCTCGTCCTTTTGCTTGTTCTGCATCCATAGGAGCTTTAATTAACATATACCGAGTCGCTTCCATCAAAAGCTCCAATATCTCTTTTTTTGATTTAATCAGATGGTGAGGAAATAAAACATCTCGGGTATAAGGCTCTAATTCAAATTCGTATTTTTTCATTTAATATAAAATTCTTTTACCCGGTTTATAAATTCAATGGTTTTATCCCTATCAAACTTATCGATCTCCGTAGTATTCAAAGCCTCTTCTAGGCGTTTACGGCCTTTCGTAATATTCAGCTCTTTGAAAATATTGTTCAAGAATTCCTTATAGGATATGCTCTCATCCTTCCTCACAGTGACCAACTTAGCATGGATTTGAGTCTTTTCTTCTTGTGTCGGCTCTATTACTTTGATATATTTTTTCTCATTTATCAGCTTCAGGCCTTCTTCTTGTACAGCCAGCCCCGCACTCTCTGTTACCAACAAATATGATTGGATGAATGAGCGAGTTAGCATGGTATATAGAATATTACGATACCTATACGTATTTTGCAACCTATCAGTAATACAAATTACAAACGGAAATTCAAGCCCTTTTACATTGTTCGGATTAGTAATATAGATAGAATCTCTTTGTGAATTCTTTGATTCATACCCCCGATTAACTTTCCAGCCTATTTCTTTATGAATTTTGTCAACCAACAAGTCGATATATTCATAAATACTTTTCTTATCGTCTAATATGATGATTGCAATATCATGTGCTTCGACTGTAGCGTGTTGGGATTGGATATTACGAATAACTTCGACCACATTACTTACTTTTGCCGAATTTTGTATTATCATGCTTGGAAAATCGTCAACCTCAACATCTTCAAATCGCCGAACCGGACTTCTTGTTAGACGAACCTCTCGTTCTTTCAATCTTTCTACATTATACCCAATCGTAGCCCAATAAGCATCGTCAAACCAATTTAATTTCTTCTCTTCAAAAAGCCCCATACCGATTGCATGGGCAAACATCAATGTACGGGGATCCGTTCGATAACATCGGTTCAAAACAATATCGACATTCAATACTGATTTATCTACGCTCTCGTATATGTCTTGAAATATATCTCCCGCTACATAAACTTTGTGCTTGGCAACCTTTTCACAAAGGGCAAAGAACACATCGGGAAAATCTTGTCGTTCATCTACTAAAATGTAATCGAATGCGTATTCAAAATCTTTATCTTGGATTTTATCTATATATTCTAAAGCCTTGGAAAAAATAATATTGTAGCTAGTATACGAATTCCATCTTAAAAAGGGTATTCCATAAAAATCGCATAGATAGCTATATAATCCCGAATTTTTATCTTTGCCACTTCCCCATGCACGATTAACCCACAGCCGAGAATTCCATTCGATCTGCTTCTCAACTTTCATGAAATTAAAAAAATGCGGAATTCTTTCTTGCAGCGAATTAGATAATGCTATATTATGACAGGTAAAAAATATTTTACTATTTTCATCTGCAATATACAACTCTTTCAATTTATGTAACAAGAGCTCCGTTTTTCCAGTCCCTGACAAGCCTTGAATTGAAACCGTTTTCCTGGGGAACTTTTTATAAATAAAACGAGTTTGATCTCCATCGAATAAAATTATATTTTTCTTTACTCTCTCAAGAAGTGTTTCGGGAATTTCGATGCCGACTTTTTCAATATCATTAATGCTCCCTATCAATAAAGAAATCAGCAATTCACCAATACGATAATAAGATTTATCCAAGCGATGTTTTTGAAGAAGAGATTCAATATCAACGCCATCATTAAAGCAATCCCTGGCTATGATGTTTTTCTTCCATTCACGAGGTCTGCCGATTCGATTTTTATATTCAAATTTATCAGAAATAGAATTTAAATCCTCGATAAAATCTTCACAATATTCTGCGAAAAGTTCTTCGTCGGCCTTATCTAAGTTAAGAAAGATAATCTTATGTTTTGGCGATAAAACAACTATTGCCTTTTTCTCATATTCATATGAATATTTTTCACCAAGAGGCGAAGTTATTAGGTAAATCTGCTGATTGGGATTTTTTTCTGAAAAAGATGCGAATTTCTTAATAATCTCTTTGTTAAGATCATTTTCTGTTATATGGTTATAAAACAAACTGCCCATCAACTCTTGAATTTATCATATAATTAGATTATATAAACCAACTATTCCTTATCGAATCTCTCCTAAATTTATTTTCGAGACAATATTAAATAGTTCTTTTGTAAATATCGCAGCATTGCTTATCCATATCAGTAATATTTGTTCGCTTTTTGCAAATATAATAATTTTATCGATATAGAGAAAGGGCCAATCTTCCGCTCATCCTTTTTCTACTACTTACTATACTCTGGCTGAATTATAGTAATCCCTCTCGTGTGAAAGTGCTATTTCTCAAACGTTATTCTCCCACTATAACTCATTCACATTTAGAAGATTTTGCAGCACCCGTTTTAAGATATGAAAGCTGCATAATCCCATCGCCCATCTGCCGGATTTCCCTATCCAATAAGGCCGCAGACAATAGCTACAAAGCACAGATAGTCAACCGTAAACTGAATCACGCCTGCATTCCAATCGAACGTCACGCCGAACGGGTAAAGCTGGCTTACATTGGCATAGGCGAGAAGTACGAAAGGTTGCTGAAAACATTCAACGACTATGTAAGATGCGGGAGGTGTTTGTCTTCTCTATAGTCGGATTCTGAAGAGATTTTTCTATAATCAAACATTAATTTTTTGTGATAAAAATTCCGTGACACGAGATGTGATTTTATCTTCAAACACTTTGCGCACACAATCACTCAGAGCTTTATCGCATTCGTTTATTTCATATTGACATATCTGTGCCACTCTTTGGTCTTCAATAGTATAAAAGCCTTTTATTAACTGCTCAGCAACCAGATAATTCAAAATGGTATAATATTGACTTCTGAATGCCATTATGTTCGCGACAGTCATTGCCGTACTGGCTTTTGAAACAGAATCGTTCCAATAGGGCACCCGTTCATCCTGTAAAGCCAATACTTTAGCCGTCATTTCTGCTATATCCCTATATTGAAAGCTCATTGACCCTATTTATAATTCGTTTACACTGCTAACTATTTTGTATTCCAAATCCTCAAACTGCCTGAAGTGCGCCTTACCGCAGAGTATCTTCTGTTTCTCGCTCGGATGCAATTTATCCAAATCTACCACATGCGTTCCCGTATTTTTTGTTTCTGCAACGAAATATATCCGCTTATCGCCTTCGAATACGACCGCCCAATCGGGGTTGTAACTTCCGATCGGAGTGGGAATCTTGAACCAACTCGGTAATTTGAAATAAAAATTGATTTGCTCGTCGTTCGTTTCGCAGTCCTTGGCGAACTGCCACTCCACATTGGAATCCAGTGGCACAAACTCCTCATAAATCGTCTTGTTTGGCTTGCCTACTCGAAATGTATAATCGTTCTGATATATCTCCAGCTCCTGCTCTTCAAACAAACGCATCTCATACTCCGAACCTCCAATCTTGTGATACTCGATGCCATCTATCATCATATTCTGAAGCACACGCTTTATTTTGTCGACCACCATGTCCATAAACAACTGCGGATTGACAGCCAAATCATCGAGACGGCCGGAACGTGTCAGAATTCGCATAATAGTCGATCTCGTCAACTCTGTACGACCCTGTATATACTTCCAAACATCCGGTATCAAGTAATCCGATGTTATGGGAGCTTGTTTATTACCCGTATATTCAACATCTACACCTTTATCGTGCAATACGAGCGCTGCTTTTATTGATCGTATCGTCGGCGCAGTTATCTCCGGCATATTTTCCACCTCTCTCCCAGCCTGCTCGACAAGTACATCCGTATCATAATTAACCCGATAGGATGTCTTGGTCTTTAACTTCTCCCATATTTCGAGAAATCGGGGGTCCGCTTCGAAACCCTTACGGTATTTCACGGACACTCTGTCGGACTTGGGCTTGATTCGTCCACTGAAATCAACACCGCAATCCTCTTTCAACTCGTTCTGCAACGCTTTTGCAAAATCAACATACGACTCGTTAGCGATGACTGTAAGACGATTAACATTGCGCTCATAGCAACGAATACCGTTCTGATCGACAGCCAAGCGAAGTCCACGACCTATTTCCTGCCGTTTTTTCATCTCCGACCTGGTTTCGTTCAGCGTACAAATCTGGAAAACATTCGGATTATCCCAGCCTTCCCGTAACGCCGTATGCGAAAAGATGAAACGAAGCGGATTCGCCATATCCAACAACGCTTCTTTGTCCTTCATGATCAAATTGTAGGTGTTGTCATCGGCCTGCGTCTCACCGGATGTATCCTTCAAATGCCCCTTTTTATCTTGAGAAAAATATCCGTTATGTATCTTCTCTATCGGAAATTTATTCAACTCACAATAAACCGGCATTGCCATTAATTCGTTGTATATCTCTTCAAACCACACAGCGAACTTCCCTTTTACTGAATTGCCTTGCCCGTCATAAGACCGATAATTCGCCACCCGATCAATGAAGAAAAGCGACAATACCTTGATACCAAGTTTATTAAACTTTTGTTCTTTACGCAAATGCTCTTCGATTGTCCGCCGAATTTGGAACTTAAGAATCGCTTCGTTAAAATCATGGCGCCGCTCGCCCTGCGACAAAGAGAGACTATTGCTAAACGTAAGACAACCGTTTGCTGCATCTATTTCTTCTACGATGTAACCGTTCCTATAAAGTTCCCGCTCATTGGAAAGTTTGTACAAATCATCTCCGGGATGAACAATAACCGTCTTTTTTTTGACACCATCTTTTCCGTTTACATCAATCGTAACCTTTGCCGTTATTCGTGTTTTCACAGCCATAATGGACTCCAACGTAACAGACGCCCCGTTCATCGCATTTTCCTCCAAGACCGAATCGACCTCTATCTGCTTCACCAGCCCGAGGTCATAAGCCTTTACAGGATTTAGGTTATAAACCAGATTGTACCTATTACGATGTGTCGCCGAATAACGCAGCGTGCAAAGCGGATTCAGATTGGTTATCGCCGCAATGCGTTTTTCGGATTCCATATTTTGCGGCTCGTCGACCACGACAATCGGACGGACAGACTGAATGAACTTGATTGGCTCTTGACCGTTGAGTTTATCATTCGGTTTATTGATTACATTCTCATCCTTGGCAAAAGAATCGATGTTGATAACCAATACTTCGATGTTATTTCCAGTGGCAAAACTCCTTAACTGCGAAATCTTATTCCGATCGTAGACATAATAACGAATCGGGACATTGTCGTACAGCGTTTGAAAATGCTCATGCGTAATCTGCAAATTCTTCAATACGCCCTCGCGAATGGGCACGGACGGCACTACAATTACAAATTTTTTGAATCCGTATTTTCGGTTCAGTTCGTAAATCGTGCGCAAATAAACATATGTTTTACCGGTCCCGGTTTCCATTTCGATGGAAAAATGCCTCCCATTCAAAGATTCGGAAACGGCAATATCATTCCGCTTCTGTACTTTTTGCAGATTGACCAACATCTGCATTTCATCCAAAACCAACCTATTGCCGACTCCCCCTATCAAATCGAGCGCACCAATCTCGTTCAGATCATATTGATAATCCGACTCGCCATACGTTTGTCCTTCAAATAGATCGGCCACTGCACGTATGGCCTCCTGCTGATAGTTTAAATTAGGTTCAAAGGTCAGTCTCATATCAATTCAGCAAGCCTGAAATCCGTTTTGTTTTATCGCATTTTCGAGTATCTACCCTACCGGTCATATCAGCTTCACCGACATGATTTCCATGCACATCGAACACCTCATAATGTTCATGATTTTCTCTATGGAAATAATCATAATACCAAAAACTCCCATCACTAAGGTTCTTGTATATTCGTTGCTTCGATGCCCCATAAATCATATTTGTCGGCGAAAACTGCAACGTATTGCGAAGCGAGAAACCGCGGTTTTGTTCAATGTGCCGTATCCATCCTACGCAATCCGACACTGTTTCAGCCACCGGAACAATCGATAATTCCGGCTGCGGTGCATGTAAAGCGTCGATTACAACCGGTATCACATTCCGTCCGAACGGATTCCGCTTCGTCAATAGAAAAACAGCGCAAATTTCGCTTCTATGAATTTTCTCAGCTGAAGCCTTTATGATATCCGAACTTAAAGCCGCCTGACAAGTATGAATATCCCATACATGATATTGATGGTCCACTCTGTAGGGGCAAGTCACACGTATGTCCTGAGACTTAGAAGAAATCAGAATGCGTATTTGATGGATGACTTTGTCCAACAGATATCCGGCCAATAATATTTGGGCCTGCCGTATAAAGGTCTGAATATTATCACTATCATACAAGAAACAATAATCCGTACCATATAATTGCTGCTTGATGATTTTTATCGATCGAGAGATATTTCTATATTGTTCGATATCTTCCCCTAAATCGACTATTTCATCGGAGGTTTCCGGGAACAGAAGAAAAATATTTAACGATGCCATAAATCAGAATCCCAGCAAATAATTTAGGTCTTTTTCCGTCTGGTCAAAAAAACCGGATGGCTGTTTGTCGATTTTTCCATCGCCTACAATATTGATCGTGTCGATGCAAGACGTCTGTGTTTCTTCGTTTTTATGGAAATAAAACAGTTTCACCAGCTGCTTGTCAATTCCTTTTTTATTATTTTCTTCAAACTGTTTAGTCGCCACCAACACTCCGTTGATGATGTGGTCGCTGTGGGTTTCTATAATGACTTGCACGCCCTGTTGTGCCGCTATGGCGATTAATTGCACCAATTCAGACTGTCCCTGAGGATGCAAATGAGCTTCCGGATTTTCGATGATAACAAGGTCGCCAGGCTCGGCCGTCAACATGGCAACAATAATAGGCAGAGCGTAGCTTAATCCAAATCCCACATTAGTTGCATTATACTCTTTCGAAGGAATAATATCGTTCGGTTTATTGTAAGAATACTTAAGGACGAACGCCTTCCCTTCCATCTGAGGGCGGACATTTACCTTATCGCTTATAACGCCTTCCCACGCTGAAACCTGGTCCAAAAGTTCTGCTGAAGCGGTATTCGGATGTCTAAGTGTCTCTTTGACCTGATATTTTTTTTCTACTCCGTAATGATAGAGATAATGAACGACCAAGTCGCATTCGCCTTTTTTTTGGGAAATCTGCCGTTTGTTTTCCACGGCATTCGTATTAAGCGGATACGATTCTCTCGGGCTCCAACGCGACGCGCTGATATAATGGAAATTGCCCGGCAAAAAATCGACCGGCTGAATGTCGGAATGGCCTGAAATAGGTATAAAATCTTTTTGCAAACTTCTATTGGCTGCGGCATATTTCCACCAATAGTTTCCCCCTTTTTTATCTGTTATAATAGAAAATCCGAGGTGTTCTTCGTCGGCATACTGACAAAAGGCATCTTCAATAAGCCCTATATCATACAGATCGCCATTGAGTTCGAGCCCCTTGTCGAGTTGACCGGTTTGTTGATTCTGCCGCAATAACAACAAACTTTGGATGACCGAAGACTTTCCGCTACTGTTTATACCGGTCAAGATATTCAAATTCCCGAACTCCAATGTCGAGTTTTTATGAATCTTGAAATTTTGGATATTCAAAGTTTTAATCATTGCTCAATGTTTCATTGATAATTCGAATCGTTTCCGTATAACGCCGTATGACACTATCTCGCTGCCCGGTACCCGAAGATATCGAATAGCGAAAGGCATCGTCTCGATTCAGTTCTATGAATTTTTCTCTGAAACGTTTACCTCGTTTTATAAGAAGGTTTCGTTCTTCCAAAGACAATTTACCCAACAAAACGCTTAAAACTTCGAACAATGCCTTATTTAGTGGTTTGCGGCGATCTTCAATATCAGTACGCTTCCGAAAAGCATCATTACCGAATATCTTATATGCAGCAACCATGGCATCTTCGAAACCTTGTTTCATTTTACCTCTTTGTTCCTGCGTAATATTCTTTATTTGCGACATGCCTTTTGTCAGGAAACTGTCCAAATCGGGTTGGTACGATTTGTAATCTTGAAGATAAAATGAAACAAAGCGTGTGACGAAATCACGATCTTCCATCCGCTCTGGCGAAATGATGTAACATGTCGCTTGCTTAAACGAAGGCATCACTGCTAATTCTGCCACAAAATCCGCCGCAATACCTTGGTTCATAGCATGCCTTATTTCTTGTGCCGTCAATACAAGTCCGCCAGTGTTAATACGCTTGAATATATTGAATTTAACCTCTTCCGGAGTTCCTTTTTCTACAATATATGTTGTTATTGGAGTTTGTTGAATCCGCCTTTGAAGTTCGCGAGGGAGTTCATCGTACTTCATACCGTTGAATCGGGTCAAAAACTCCAGATTCTCCAACGCCAAATCTTTCTTTACAATGAAGTGATTGAATGCACTGCATCGCTGTAGCCCGTCTATAACCTGCCAAACCGACCGCCGATTCTCTATGTTGTCCTCATTCTCTATAACTTCATCGAAGTAGAATGCAGGCAAAGGCAGCCGCAGCAAAACCGATTCAATCAATCGACTTTGTTTGGTTCCATCCCATAAATCGCTCTTACGTTGAAAAGAGGTATTAAAATTAACTTCGTTATATTCAATTTTATCGATCAGTTCACCCAGCGTAAACGGATCTCTTCTAATTCGGATTAAATTGGGATCAAACGGAACAGAAATGGGAGCATTACCTTGTATTTCCTCCTCTATGCGATCTGCGTCTTCTCTATCCTCTTTCTCAAAAGCCGCAACAGTTTCGTCGTAATTCATATTCTATATTGTTTTAAATTCCACGCCTCCATCACGCATCTGCAGAACGGTATTCGTTTTCAGCTGGTCGTTGCCTTCAAACAGACGGTCCAGCGCAATGACCTTTTGCGGATGTTCGGACAGAACGGCATCGACAGTTTCTTGAATCGCAGATTCCAACATTAGAATCAATTCACCGCCATTGACGGTATAATACCCGGCCTTATGTTCTATCGTACTATTCAAATCCCGGCCATTCTTCAACAACAACTCATAAACCATATTATCTACAGTCGCATTTTCTGCTAATGGATCGAGAAAGTCAAAAAGCTGCTGCTTCCACTCCTCTTTATTCGAGCCCTTTATTTCTCGCCATTGCTTGAAATTGCTGTCGGCAAGTTTGAAGACTTTGAATCCGAAGTCGGGCTTATTTACGTGCATCTCATTCTCAAAAGCCAACTGCCCGTTTTGTCCGGTCTGCTCCGCCTCCATATCCGCTTGAATCTTTACTCCTGCTCGGCGAATACGTTCTTTGGATATTTCAGCAATCGTTCTATAACCTGCGTTATAGGCCTCGCTTTTTTCACTGCATAATTCGGGCAATTGGACGCAGATATATTTGCGATTACCACCATCTTCTTTGTTCAACTGCATTACAGCATGAGCGGTCGTTCCGCTACCAGCAAAAAAATCGAGGATTATATCTTCCGCCGACGGATAAGAAGTCACAAGGCTTATAAACGTCTTAATAATATCTTCATCTTTCGGATAGTCAAAATATTTACCATTCAATAAACTCTCAATCCGCTTGGATGCCCCTCGCCCATCTTTATAGAACACGCTGGGATATACCTCATATTCCGTTTCCTTCAAATAGCGCTTCAAACACGGTACTGTAGTTTCGTCTTTCCCAAAAACAATACGATGATTAGCTAATAAGTCCGGTAATTTGCTCTCAGCAAAACGCCACCCGCCCGTAGGCACTTTACAAGGTTTATTAGTAATGGGATGAATAATATCGAACCTTCCTCCAAGACCCGTTCCTTGGGATATATTATCAGGGTGATATATCCCAAGGAACGGGTCTACTCGTCTATAATGGTTGTGCGCTTTTGCAGGATTGTCGTCTGACAATCCTGCAAAAAATTTTTTCAGCCCATGCTCTATCTTCTCACAATCATCCCCATGTTGCAATTTTAGAGATTCATAAGCTTGATAAATTTGCTCCAAACCCTGTTTCCGTACTTGCCAATTTCTATTGGAGTGTATTCTGTCAAATGCAATATTCTCAATCTTATTCTTACAATAAATCAAGCAGTATTCGTGGTTCACAGCCACTTGTGCGGCCATCGATTTCCGCCCCTGCTCCCATATCACCTGTGCCACAAAATTCTCTTCTCCAAAGATCTCATTCATCAGCAAACGAAGGTTGTGCACCTCATTATCGTCAATCGAAACGAAGATTGCCCCATCTTCACGCAACAAACTTTTGGCAAGGTACAATCGAGGCATCATCATGTTGAGCCAGTTACTATGATACTGACCATTCTCCTTGCTATTTTTACGGAATATCCTATCCCTATTCATATATCCTTCTTCATCCTTATCTCCGACGCGACGCATATATTCCTCTTTGGTCTCAGCGAATTTATCGGGATAGATAAACGAATCGTTGCCAGTATTATAGGGAGGATCAATATAAATCATTTTAATTTTGCCAAAATAACTTTTCTGAAGCACTTTCAGCACCTCCATATTCTCGCCCTCGATGAATATATTCTGCGTATTGTCAAAATCAACGGACTCTTCCCGACAAGGCACAAGAGTTGCCGAAGAGGGTTGCTGCATTGCCCGAAAGGCATCGCTTTTCCCCGCCCAATTCAGCACATAACGTTCATTGGAGAAATTTATGTTCTCGCCCAACGTCGCTTTCAGTTTCTCCCAGTCGATTTTTCCCTCATCGAAAACTTCAGGCATAAGCGACTGTAGAACTTCAATCCGCTCTTCTTGTGGTGTTATAGAATATCCTATCATCTATCCGTATTTATAAATTCAATATACCTAACAAAGGTAATCATTAAATCGATTCTAAAAACGTTCTCCAATATTATTTGGGGGAATAAATGACAATCCACACTCTTGTCTTTGTATCTTTCTCGTTACAAATTTAGGCAAAATTGGCAACAAGAAATAAGACATAATAAAATTATTGCAAGAGACAATGCGGAATATTGGTTAACAGATCGTTAACAACCTGAAACGACGTTTGACTGCAATTCGCTGACTGGCAAAAGAAAAGAGGATCGAGAAATCGACCCTCCTATTTTAGAGCGGAAAACGATGCCGCATCCGCATTTTGAAGTCGCTGTATATCAATCGTATTACAAAAGAACGCTTCCTTTGTACCACGCTTTGGTCATGCGTGAAAAACGTCAGATTGCTTGCCGTTGTATCGGCTTTTCAATACAATGCAAATATACGAATAGATTCTAAAAGAACAATGCAAATGATCTCTTTCATATATTCAAGAACAGCAACACTTATAGCAAAAAAGTAAGATTATAACAAATACCTTCTTATTATAAGATACTCTCTCTTAGTAAATATCCATGCACCGAACCTCGTTCTAACATAAATGTCAAAATCGGAATCAATTTCTTTTTTAACTCCACATTGCGTTTAATGGATATCTTATTATCGCCAATATACCGTCGAAATATTCTCTCTAAATAGAGAATTGTCGATTGTTCTCTATATCCTAAATTCAACATAGAATAGCCCTCGATAATTAAGAGTATCAAATCCATCAGTTTGTCAATCGGAATAATTCCGGTATCAGCAACTTTCGAAATAGAATATAGGACAATGGGATTGTCCCTTAAATCTTTCGCAATATTTCCGTACAACCACAAATTGTCTTTAAGATCATACCATTGTCTAACATTCTGGTATTCTCCTGCCAAAAGATACTCCTCAATTATTTTATCTTTATATCTCCCTTCTTTGATTGATAGTATGGGAGTATATAACATGTGCCAAATATTCCAAAACCGGGAACGATCTTGAATTTCTGTCGCAGCAGTAACAAATTCGGAAATAAACATTTCTCCATCTCTGGAATCTGTCAGATTCTCAATAAATGGATGGAACAGATTTTCTATTGGGACATCTTCATTTGTCAAAATATAATCTGCGCATCGCTTATAAATAGATGGATTGGCAGGATCAAAGCGATCATCCTCGTTAATCAATAACCGAGATGCAATCTGCATAATTTTCTCGGCGATAACTTGAAAAACAGGCTGCGCAGAGTGCCCCGACATTAAACTCAACAATACCTCTAAATCGTGCAAATGTAGAGCGCAAAAAATTTTCACATCAAGATTATTTATGTCTGCATCTATATCTGGAAGTTCACGATCAATACGTTGTAATATTGCAAATCGGCTTCTGTTTCTTCTGTAATTTTTCCGATCATATTTGTAATACAACACTTTTGTTTTAATAAATTGGCATACAAGACGAAGCATATCATCCGGATATGTTTGCCATAATCTATTGATTGCCGCTACAGCATACTCATATAACATCATATTGCCATACGATTGTTGATTATATAATGCAAATAGCAGCAATTTTATGTAATGATCTAGCTCTTGTGGATATAGACCTATTAAGCTCGGAATCGCTTGTACGCAACTGGGCCAGCCATCGCCCGTTTGGAAATGGTATCCATCCTCAAATGACTTACCAATAAATGATTCGATAATTTGTTTGCAATATTTCCGATCATCGTCATTCAAGTCTTTCGCATAAAATCGTATAAGAATAGAACATACGATATTGGAAGTCCAAACTTCATTTGGGGCAATAGATAACCCATTATTCACATCTTCAATCATTCTTTTAGCATCCTCCAATGCTTTGAGCGGATTTTGGTCATATTGAGGATAGGTATTTGCTTTGGCATCTCCTTCCGCTTTCCAACTTGCCCAAAAGAACAGATCTGAATAGCGCCAAAACTCTTCTTGCATTTTTTCTGCTTGCTGGGTAACTGCGCGGAGTTCCGGCGTTAACGTCGGATTAAAACGAATTAGCGATCCTTTCGGTGTTTGTTCGAATTCAAGGTTGAAATTCCGTCTGTCAATTCGGGCTAATAATATTTCTCGTTGCTGCTTTTCTGTTTTCTGCAATGATGAGACTTTACTTTTGTGGTAGTCTATTATGGAATAGATTGTGTCCAAAAATTTTTGCTCCTCATGCCCGGTAAAGCCACATATATTCACGAATTGGTATTTGGTGAATAACCACTCCAAATTCTCTTTTCGGAACCCGTGCTCACAAGTTTCCAATCGCTCCCGCGTATAAAGCGGATTCGAATAAAATGATATTCCGCATAAACTTTTAACTTCGGTTTCACGCATACTACGCATCAAATCCGGATGGAAAAATTCGATCGTCTTGAATAAGATTAAAGCGACTTTCCAAAATTTATCTGGATGAGCCAATACGACGCTGCATACCACCGACGATAAAGATGCAGAACGAGTGTATTGTAAAATTGATATTAAACTTTGTTCTAATACGTGATCTTCCATTTGCCCCACTTGCTCCAGTAAAAACTTTTCCAGAGCCATATGCATGGATTGAATCAAATACGGAACAACCGGAGAGCCGATTCCTCGATGAGTGCACCAGATCGCATGACTTAAATATTGTGTTACTTTTTTCGTATCAGAGATATGTACTTCGACCGAGATCACATCTTCTCGGCCGTATTTGGATTTCCGATAACTATCAATGGATTTATTGACGAAACGAATAATAAAATCCAAAGTCTTTTGGAAGTCGATATAGAGCAAACTATATATCGGTGTACAATATGCACTCGCACCGGCGAAATCGAGTTGTATGCCACATTCATCCAACGCATATTCATCATCCAACTCCATGTGCAAAGAACAATCATCGTCTTCATGTCTGATCTTGACTTTTCTCCAATACAACTCAGCCAGTGCAAGAACTTCGTTCGGCAGGTCTTCGAATATATAGGCAGCAAAGAACGAATTTTTCAATATGTGGGAACACAACTCATAATATGGATCACCATGTCTGTGCCACCTATTATTCAACACTTTGTCAAAAATGTTTTTAAGATCCGATTTAATTTCATGTGCAGCATGACAGATTATACGCAAGCAAGCAGTTTCAATTTCACTGGAAATATAATACTTGTCCAGTAGTTCTCGTTTCTTGAATACGGATAATGCGATTAAACCGGCTTGACGGGTTGCCTTGCCTGAATGACGATATTCCGTCCAATCTTCAATAATTTTGATAAAACTGGCAATGGGAATATTCTCTCCCTGACACTCGTAAATAAGATCAATGGCTGCATCCCAGCCCTTCCCGATCGGCTTAAATATCGGATGTTCATTCCCTTTATACGATAATCCTTCAGCTACATATTTACACGAAATTTGCAATAGAAATACAATTCTATTCAGCAGTTTAGCGTTATCTGTTAAGAGTATTTCTTTATGTTCTTTAAAAAATGCCTCTGCATATTCGGAACGCAGAATGGAAGTGAGAATTTCATCCCGCCAAAATGAGTCCAGTTCCGGCTTGAAAACAAAATCGACCAGATTATTTATATCCAATCTATTTTCATCTATTTTGTCTGACAGCCAAGACCGAAATGCTCGCCTCATCAACAACGAAGAGCCGATTTTCGAGAAAAATTGAGGGATGGATTCCCTATGTACCCATTCTAATTCAAGAATATGGTTCAATCCCCATTCTTCGTATATATCATGGGTAATGAACAGGCCTTTATCTTCTTCAACAGCAATAACCTCATCGCATTTTAAGGCATAAGCCGCTTCATCGGTATAGCCATCTGGTCTTAAATAAAATCGGCCGCTGTTTACACGCTCCCAAATTATTTCAAAGAAACACTTTTCACGTTGCGTATCCAACCCGTTTTTACGAACGCGGCCGGCAATTTTTTCAATCCAAGCTCTCTTAATAAATGACGTATATGTTTCATCGAGATTATCCGCATCGTATAGTTGAAGATATAAATCCAAATAAAAGAGATTTTTAAGTCTATCTTTGAACCGGACGTTACGGGGGAGATGAAAATGATTCTGCAATGCACATTCATTCAACTCTTGTTCGCTAATATTGTTTAATGAAATGATTTTACATTCAAGATGATATGTATATTGAAGATCGCTTCTAAGGTCTTCGACATATACGCTGCGCACCGTAAATACAATAGACCACCCCGCTTCGGTTAGTTTTTGCAGCAGTAATTTGATATGATCGTCATCTTCAATATCCTGCAACCTTTCGGCAGAATCGATTATGAACACTTTCTTTTCATCCCGCGAATACGCCTCGATAAACTGCGACAAATCATAATTCGATGTATGCTTGAAAATATCTGATATGCCGGCAACATTTAATTCTTGAGCTTTTCGGACACAAATCGGAAACTTCTTGCTATATCGATTATAAAAATCTTTAATCACAGCTGTTTTTCCAGCACCTCCTTCACCATGGATAACAAGATGTTCGTGCTTATTTATCGTGTCGAATATCGTTTTTACAAATGTATGTCGGTCGAACTTAATAACTTGACCGCCATATGCAATCCGGTCGCAAATCGAAGCAAGAAGACTGTCGCTATGGCTTTGTTCATCTTTTACCAAAGTCTCCATATTGGGGCCGATCTCGAAAAACATTTCTCGAATCCATGTTATTTTGGCTGCTTGATCCAAGATCATTGGGCCGACTACCCATTCTATTTCCATGGATCGACTTTGGGCGTATTCATTGAGCTTTTTCTCTTTTTCGGTAATCGAATTTCCTTTGGGTGGATTACCGAACATCATATTCGTATATAAATAAAGTTTTGTTTGTCGCGGATTGACCTCATGCGCCGCATCAATAGATTTCCTGATTTGGGCCTCATTAATCGTATGTTCGAAATATTTTGCTTGAAAACCGATTACATCTCCATTTTTCGTAATCGTGTTTGTTTCGTTCCCCGCATGATTTATGCGCTGGAATATACCGGTAGATATTCCAAATTGTTCGCAAAATAACGCTCTGGCAAGATTTTCCAAAGCATCTTGTTTATTCGCCCCGTGTTTATAGTTGAAAGTATCCCAAGACGGGAAGAAAATGGCCGACATAATCAACGTAAATTAAGTTTCATACAAAGATACAAAAGATAGTAAAAGATAAGCGGGCATTGCCCGCTTATCTTTTTCATTTCAGCTCTTTACAGCCTGCCGGTTTGTAGTAGTTTTTCTCCAGCACCTCGTTGATCTTGGATTCGGGGTAAAGGAGCGTTCCGCCGATAGAAGTATAAGGGATAATTCTTTTATCACGATAGTTTTGCAAGGCGCGGCGGGAGATGTGGAAACGGGCCATTACTTGCTCGGTGGTCAGATAGCGTTCGCCCAGCAAGGAGGGCTCGACCTCGGCGATCAGTTTGTCCGCCGTCTGCGCAGCGCGGCGCATGGCTTCGAGCAGCTCTTTGTATTCATCCGTATCGCACGTGAGTGCGCTGCGATTCTCGATCATTATGTTCTCATCCATAGTTATCCGCATTGGGTCGTCAAGTTCTTGTCGAGCAACGCCCGCACGTCTTCGGGCTTGTAATAACATTTGTTGCCGAGTGTCGAGTATGGCAGTTTCCCGCTGGTACGCAAGTATTGCAATGTCCGTTTGGAGATGTGCAACAAACGACAAACTTCAATGTTGTCCATTCAGCCGCTTTCGGCCGCAGGGTTGAAATGACGGTCGAGCCGTCGCATCGTATCGGTCAGTCGGCGGGCATAGGCTTGCAGATTCGCCCAAGCACGTTCTTCGATTAAAAGGTAATTCATCGTCGTAATTTTTCAGTTAATAAATTCGATTTCGGTAGTCAGCAACTGCCTTCATGTATCTCGAATCCGATTCGCTCCGCGTTTCATACTCTATTGACCTGATATTTCGGATGCAAGGTAAGTCGGATTCAGTACCGTTCTGCCGCAACGGTCCGCCGTGGCAGCTTGTGGCGTCAGAATGACACCGTTTGGCATTGAACTGCACGAAAAACGCAGGACAGATTATTGTCCCGCGCGGTAATTTATCGGCTTCGACGATAAGTGGATAAATAGATTTCAAAGGATCTTTAGTGATAAATATCTTTCAGTTGTCGGTCGAAGTCGAACAACTCGAACCGTTCGGACGGTTGTCCCGATGCGCGGGCAAGGGCAATCCGGTTCAGCTTCCGGCAAAAGAGACGGTAGAGCACATGCGCATTGTCGGCGTCGCAGCATTCCGGGTCGGCCCAGAAGTTCGCATGAACGGCCAGCGTATAGGCGAATACTTTGAGCCGAATATTGTTGTCGTCCAGTCGGAATATGGCGGCCGCATCGTCCAGGCTGAAGATGCGGGCATAACGCTCCTGTCCGGGTTGAGACGTCCAGCTGCGCAGAAATACCTGCGGCAGTTTCTCAGCACGTATCCGAAAGCCATTGGCTCGTATATAAGCTAAGCTCGCGGCAAGTATCTTTCCTGTATCCGTTTCTGCAGCTGTGTACTTCGGCAGAAATGCTATCGGAACCGGAATGTTGAATCGTCGAACATGCAACAGCAGTCGATCCTTTTTCACATCCTGCACGCAATTATAGAGAATCAAATCGCATTGCTCAACGAACAAATTGTAAAGCTGTTCCGTATAGCCGCCGTAAGATGTTTCATTGAGTACAACGTAGCGGTCTGAAGAAGCAATGATTCGATTGCGATGCATGACCGTCGAGCCAGTACCTCGGTTTTGATAACTTCGCAGGTGTGCCGTTGTAATTACTGACACCACTTCTATTTCCGGATGTGTTTTCCGGGCTGCAAGAATGCGCGTTGCAAGGCGTGTTTCGCTCTCGGTTGTCGGCGACACCATAACACGCAAACGCGTATGCCGCCCACAATAATAATCGAGTGCGTTATCAATGAAATCCGAGTTGTGGCGATAATCCCGGAATCCGCCCAAGAAACCGATGGTATAAGGTACCTTAGTCATGGGCATACGGATAGGGCTCGAGCAAACAATGCGGGGAACTTCGCGGTATAGCAGTCTCGGGGGACGGAGAATGCCGACCTTATTTGAGGAAGTGTTCGGAGGGCGCCGGACGTCATAATTTGCTGAAATGAGCGTTGGTGATTGCGCCCTGACAAAAATAAAAGGGGCGCGGTGTCAGCCCCTCATTGCAGGTCGTGGAAAACCCGATTCAGAAAGCTGTCCTACGCCCTTGCTTGTTCTGCCCGCAAAGGAGCAGAACATAACAAGGACTGACAACTATTATACCTGAATCAAACCCTCCCGAAAGAGGTTCCTATGTTTGCTTTAGGTATAAAGAGTTGTTTACCCTTTATAGTTATGTCCGTCGGCCTATGCCGTGTCGTCGATTGTTCGTTTCATAATCCGCAGGTTTCTTTTAAGCGGCCCCGGCCGCCTCCGTCGGAAACCTTTTGCAGACTATTTGCAGAACATTAGACAAATGTACTTGTTTTTATGGGTTTTGCAAAACGCATTGTCGGAAAATTTCATAATTTTGTCATTATGAAACGAAGCATCCGATTTTTACCGCCGCGCAAAAGACAGGATTTGCAACAACTGACCGCGCTTATCCGCGAGCAGGTCAAACAAGTGGAGATGATTGTTCTTTTCGGCAGCTACGCCAAGAACAAATACGTCGACTACGACCAGCGCGTGGAGTTCGGTACACCGACCTACTATATGAGCGATTACGACATCGTGATTCTGACGCGCAAGCCAATCGGAGCAGTCGAATATTCGCTGTACGAGAAAATCAAGGACCGCTTTTTCGAGAACAAAAATCGCCCGTTTCACACCCACCCGCAGTTCGTCAATTACGGCATCGACGACTTCAACTACGCACTCACGAAAGCTCACTATTTCGAGACGGAAATCAAGCGCGACGGAGTGATTCTCTACGATTCGGGAACTTACAAGCTGGCCCGGCGTCGAAAGCTCGACTACACCGAGATTCGGGACAGGGCGCAAAAGTATTTCGACGACAAGTTTACACTTGCGTTAGATTTATTTGAAAATGTGTCGTTTGATTATAAAAGAGGTAAATACAAATTATCTTCCTTTCACCTTCACCAGTCGGCCGAGAATTTTCTGCGGACGATTCCGATGGTCTTCATCCTCTACGGCCACAAAAGCCACGACCTGTCGGAGTTGATGAATGCCGCGAAAAAACACACGACGGATATTTTCAAGGCTTTCCCGCGTGACACGGCAGAGGAAAAACGGCTGTTCGACCTCTTGCAGCGCGCTTATATCGAATCGCGCTACAACCCTGATTTCGAGATTACGAAGGAGGACATCGACGCCTTGATTCCCAAAATCGAGCAGCTCCGCGACATTGTCGATAAGGTTTGCCGTGAGCGAATTGCCTACTACGACAGCCAAAGCGGGAAATAACTTAAAACATTGTCAGCAGGATTGATAATAAATAATTGGGGCTGTCTAAGATTTTTAGACAGCCCCAATTATTTTCAAGCCATTAAATCCTTTTGCCTGCGTTTCAGTGGTGGTGGTTTGCGGTCTGACGAACTACACGTGCTCCCGTCGAAATTGCGACCTATTCGGCGCATCGGCGGGCGGCTTGCTGCTCCTGCGTGGCTTCGGGTTTGGGTGGAGCCAGCTCCAACTGAATTTTGAGTTCCAGCGCAGGAACATCGGATTTCAAGTTTTCTTCTTTCTAATCGCCCGACTTCGGAGGTGCGATTTTTCTCGTTAGAGCCAAGGCTTTCGAGTTACTCAAAAGGTATCGAGTAACTCGATACACACCTTGCTGTTAGCCGATGCTAACAAAATTCCTAACGTCAGCAGGCAACGAATTGAATGAAGTGATTTTTCGGTCGATTGGTTTGCTGATTTAATGACTTACTGATTCATTGTCGTACCGTCGTGTTGATTTACAGATATGACGAATTGAGAAAACGACTATTTATACATTGGTTGGTACGTACCAACCGATTTGCACACCGATATACGCACATATAATAATAACGACGGTCAGGTTGATCCTGCTCGTCGTTACTTTTAACAACAGCTATTCGAGGTGGTTGAAACCACAATCGGTAAGACTACCTGAGTTCGTACTATCGCCTTTTGCAGCAGCCATCGCCGGATGATTGCCGCATAGGAGCTGTTCAGCCAAAATGCCAGCGCGAAGATCGTTTCGAGGTTATAGGCGTCGGCATAGTTTCCGTTCGGCAGGCGGATACATTGCGTTGTCTCCGATTCCCGCACGATGCCGCTTTTGTAAAGCGCTTTGACCGCCGCCCGAATCGTCGGAACAAGCGCCCCGAACAACTCTGCTAACTCCATCTCGGTCATCCGAACCCTGTCACAACCGGTCGGCATTGACAACCGGCCATGCTCGTCTATCGCAATGATTTCTCTTTTCATCAGAATCGCTGCTTATTGATTCAACAAAAATACATCGTCTGAAAACATCTGCTCGTTCATCTTCCGCATCTCGCGCCCGATCAACTGCTCCGAGAATTTGGTGTA
>ERZ779623.210-NODE-210-length-27764-cov-8.130896_pt1 | contig 27764 bp, 34 predicted proteins | sample MGYA00514189_ERZ779623 | MGnify/ENA primary metagenome ERZ779623 (study PRJEB29562, sample SAMEA4376712) | mouse gut metagenome | isolation source: Cecum | study: EMG produced TPA metagenomics assembly of the A DSS colitis mouse model was used to assess the... | reverse complement strand
ATATGTGGGCGGCAGGCATGTGGCGCTGATGTGGGCAAGCCCGGACTGTACAAGTTGGGAGTAAAGATCCAAAAAAACAATAGTGTACTAATAAAGATGTATGCATCCAAAAGGAAAAACAAAGGCAGAACAAGGATTCGGACGCGGCAGCAGAGCTGCACATTAAAGTATAAACGGTATGAGTTGCGGATTTATGGAAAATTGATTGTAATGTTGGCGACAAAAATATTTTTGATGATCCTGGCACAATAAAAGGACGCAACATAAAAGATTGACAGTCTCACCGTTGCGCCCATATCCAGTTGTGCATTTAATGCGCTAACCTTTAATAATTGTAAAGGCTGGACGTGGAAATGTCAAGCATATGGAGCGATGTTCAGCGGAGAAGTACATATTATTCAGATGGTATTACCAGGGTTACGGATCCATTTTGGACAAATACATGCCGCAAATGCGGATATGTGTTTATGTCATGTATTTGTACTGGCGAATGTCCTGTTTGTGGGAGTATTGATGCTGATCGGAAGTTGGGAGCCATGTCATATCAACAAGTTATTAATGAACGTGGTAATCCAAATAATAATCAGAGTTTGTCAGAGTAAATCAGAGTTCGTCAGAATAAATCAGTGATAATCAGAGTTTGTCAGAGTAAATCAGAGTTGATGTAATGGAAGGATGGCGGGCTTTTGAACAGATTAGGGTTTTTAATTCTTTCAATCCTGAAAAGGAATGAGGCTACAGACAGATTGTCGTCAATGACGGTAAGGGAAATTGCCTGTACCGAGAATTTGGGATTAAAAGAAAATACAATATTCAAGAAAATAAGAGATTTTGAAAAATCGGGTTATATCAGCCGCGGTTTGAAGGAAGGCAGGGCGGAGACCTACTTCATAACGCCAGAAGGCTGTAAATGCCTGAACAGGGAAAGGGGTATAAAATGAAAAAGAAAATATCTTTTGTCGCAGTCGGACAGGCTGCCGGGAACATAGGAAGGCTTTTTGAGCAGAAAGGGTATTCGGTCATCTATGTGAACACATCACAGGAGGATCTTGATACACTGGAAAATGCAAAATTCAAGTATCATATACCGCAGGGGGAAGGATGTAACAAGGATCGCAGGAAAGCAAAACAGCTTGTGATCGATGACTTTGACAATATTTTCTCCGAAATCGAATCGAAAGCTAAGGCGGAGATGATCTTTGTCATCTTTTCCAGCGGCGGCGGAACCGGATCGGGAGCGGGACCGATGCTGATCGACCTGTTGATTGATGAGGGGAAAAGCGTCGGGGCGATTACAATTATTCCGGCACCAGATGAAAGCCCAAAATCGCATATCAATTCGTATGAATGTTTTGCAGAGCTGACAGGGATTGTCGGAACTGGATCGTGTTTTGTCATTGACAATGCGAATGGGGAGAAACTGGAATTAAATGCGGCATTTGTTGATTCTTTCGTCGCTTTTTTGGAGATTCCTGATAAGCATAAAAGTATAAGGGGCAATATTGACAAGGCCGAAGTTATGGAAACACTGAAAGCGCACGGGGCATCAGTTGTAATCTGCTGCAGGGGCAGGGAAAGTGCCGATGTGATCCAGTCAGTAAAAGAAAGCGTATTTGCCCCACTGGAAGCGGACAGAACTGTCAAATACATAACCGCTTCATTTGCCGGCAATGTCCGGATGGCAGACTTAGAAAAAGCGTTTGGAATGCCGCTTGATAATTTTCAGACTTTCAACGAAAAAGAAACCATATGCTGTATTTCCGGTCTTACATATCCGCAGACACGGCTGGACGCAGTATACAATAAAGTGGCTGAAAACAAGGACCTGATCAAGAAAAACCTTGCGGCTACAGGCGAAACAAGACTGAAGGGTGGTATAAATTTTCTGGACGAAATGGAGCCGGTTAAGAAAAAGGCCGTGGAGAAAAAACCGCAGTCTAAACGTGACATAATGAGCAAATATTTGTAGGTGGTGAAGTAAAAATGACTGAAATGCAGTGGATCAAGCTAAGGATTGACATGTTTGATGACGAAAAGATAAAAATTATACAGTCCATGCCAGACGGTGATGCTCTTCTTGTGGTGTGGATCCGTCTGATTGCCCTGGCTGGAAAATGTAATGCAAATGGGCTCGTATTGGTTGGCGATGAATTCCCTTATACGGATGAAATGCTTTCCGTGATCTTTAACAAACCGCTTGCAACAATCAAGCTTGCATTAAAAACTTTTGAGCAGTTTCGTATGGTGGAAAAAACTGTAAAGGGAATCTATATTACTAATTTTGAGAAACACCAGAATATTGAGGGTATGGATAAGATTAGGGAGCAGAACCGTATCAGGAAGCAGAGGGAGAGAGAGAAACGAAGCTCCCTCCTGCTCGAAAAAAAGACAGGGATAGTACAGAATTTCGACAATAAAAATAGGGGTGCCACAGGGGAAGTCACAAACATGTCACGTGACATGTCACAGAGGAAGTCACGCGTTGTCACAGGGGAAGTCACAGACATGTCACATGATGTCACAGAGGATGTCACAAACATGTCACGTGATGTCACGCAACAGAATAAGAATAAGAATAAAGAATATATAGATATATATTCTGACGAATATATATTGTCTGATTCGACTGACGAATCAGACACGCAGATGCAGAAAAAAAATATCTCATATCGCCAGATTATGGATGACTATAACATGACATGTATAGATCTTCCTAAGATTCAGACAATATCGGAAGAGCGCAGACGCAAAATACGGACGTTGATGAATGGGATGGACAAGGACAAAATACTGCCAGGTAAAACAGCCTATGAGCGCCTTCATGCCATTTTTCAGCTGACACATGAAAGTGATTTTCTTTCAGGGAGGGACGGAAAATGGAGCAGGTGTTCATTTGACTGGATGATAACCAAAAAAAATGCCTTAAAGATTCTTGAAGGCACTTATGCGAATAAAGGGGGGACAGATAAGTCAGGAAACAGCGTACAGGGAAATGCGGAAAATGCCACGTCTAAAAACAGATTTAACCAGTTCCAGCGGCAGGATTATAAAATTGACGAGCTGGAGAAAGAACTACTGAGTAATTAAACGGTCATGTTTATACAGCTTATGGCAGCAGTATTACAATGCCGGAACAAAAACGCTTGATGTGGACGGGGTATATTCGAGCATAAAAGACATAGCAGCCAGGGCAGGCATGGACAGGCGTGTGTATCCGCATCTCTTCCGGAAAACGACGGCAACAAATATCTGCAGGCGTGGCGGAAGCGTGGATGCGGCAGGGGAATATCTGGGGCATGCGCCAAGAAAGGTCACGGACAGGCATTATACATACAAGGGCGACAAGCATGTGGAACAGATTTTCCACAACTTCGTGGAGGCAGTATAAGGAGGACAGATGGGGTTTGAAAAATGCAAAGAAAAGTATTTCATTGTCGTGGAAGGTGAAGAGAGGGCTAGAATCCGTAAATCATTCGCAGCGGCAGAAAAGAAACGCAGGGAACTGGCGAAACATAGCGGGGGAAGGAAAATATATATTTTCAGGGCCGGGGAAAAAATTGAATACTAGAAAAACGGATTGACCAGGCAATGGCAAGATGCATTGGCGTCCCAAAAGAAAGAAGCGCCGTTTCCAGCGCCCCCACAACCTTTAATAATTATACAACCGGGATTGTATAATTGCAAGGGGAAGCTGAAAAATGGCAAAACTTGGCAGGAATGAAAGGAAAAAAAATGTTTTTGAGGTAATTGATTTCGAAATCGAACTAATAAATGAACAGATACGGAATCATGGAAAATCAATTGAAAAAGCAAGAGCCATGGCTGACCTGCGTGGTCCGTCTGGTTTTTCAGGCATTGACTATGCAAGGGAGTCAGGGGGGAGCGTCCATATTTCGTTTGCAGAAGCAAACCGGCTTATATCACATGACGAGGAACAAATCGCAAGACTGAAGGATAAACGCAGGTGTCTGCGAAAGGACCGGAAGCGGATAAAGCGGATCCATGAAAGTCTGTCCGGGGTGGAAGCGGACGTTTATTACACCCGGGTTATCCTGCGGATGACACAGGAAGATGCTGCGGATACGGTCGGCTTTTCGCGTCGCCATTTTCAGCGGATCGAATCCGAAATGAGGGATAAAGGTCTTTTTGATGTCTGGAATTTTTGAAGCAAAAAAATTTTGTTTTTTTCAGACCTGATTTTGCAGAAAATCCTTATTTTATGCGGCTTTCCGCTTGTATACAATGTCGCATTTTATGTCGCATTTTATGTCGTGTTTTTTATTGACAAAGTGTGATATACTGGTGTTGGTGGTAGTTAACCAGAATCCGGTCCAGGGCGTCGTCATAAAGCGGCGCTTTTTTCGTGCCAAAAGGGGGTGCTTGCTTGAATACGGTAGAGCCGATCCGGGAGATGGATCTTGTGCTGGATGTGGCAGATTATCTTAAGTCGAAAAATGAACGGGACCATGTCCTGTTTTTGTTTGGTATTTATACAGGGCTCCGGATATCTGACATACTGAAACTGCGTGTCCGTGATGTGAGAGAAAAGGACTATGTGTACATCAGGGAGAATAAGACCGGAAAGGAGAAGCGCTTTCCCATCAACACGGAACTGAAGCCGGTCATTGTAAATTACATACAGGGGAAAAAGGATTTTGAGTATCTGTTCAAATCCCCTAATTTCCCGAACAAGGCGATCAGCCGCCAGCAGGCGTACAATATCCTGTCCGAAGCCGGGAAAGCGTTCGGACTCAGCAGCATAGGCACGCATACACTGCGTAAGACGTTCGGCTACCATATGTACCAGCAGACGCATGATGCGGTTACGCTCAAGGATATATTCAACCATTCCCACATGAGCGAGACGCTGCGCTACATTGGAATTAACCAGGATAACAAGGACAAGGCTATTATGGGGTTGAGCTTTAAGAAAGGCGGCAGAAAATAGGAAGCCTTTTTTCTTTTTGCCCCTCGTTTGACATATAAAAGTGATGTCAAACGGGGGGGCAGGAATTTTTCCGCACTATATTGAAAGAAAATGTATCCATGCCATGTGACAAAGCCATAAGATATGACAAGTGAAGTGATATATTTGTTATATATCAAATATAACAACGTTGATGATACATATGTTCTGATATATATGCGGAATACTACTGTAAATCAGACGGAGTGTCTTAAACTAATTGATAAGACAGACAGCTAAGGGAGAATGAAAATAGGTACTGTAAAACCGAACATTTGTAGTTGAGGGTCTCTGACTCCCAAAAGCTGACCAGATACAAGAAAATTATAACGGAAGTTGCCGTTTCCGTTATTTGGGTAATTAAAGGAGATAGTACATGATGGATACAGGTTCGGCAAAAGTAATAAATATCGACAGTACGACTGTCTCGGCAGCAGTGCTGGGGGACATGTTCGGTGTGACTGACCGAAGGATCAGGCAGATGGCGGAGGAAGGGATCGTTGTCAGGGCTGCCAAGGGCCGTTATAAACTGGTGGATTCCGTAAAAAATTACCTGCTGACGATGAAACTGGCAGCAGAGGGAGTCGGTGTTGAGTTTGCTGACGGCGAGATCAGCCTCGAGGAGGAAAAAGGTCTGCATGAGAGGGTGAAGAGACACATATCGGAGATGAAGCTGCAGATCATGAAAGGTGAGCTGCATAAGGCGCGGGATGTCGAGGTTGTGATGACGGACATGCTGGTCTCTTTCAAGACCAGAATGATGAACATCCCGTCCAAGGTTGCACCAATCCTTGAAAACCGTGATGCCGCATTTATCAAGGATCGGCTTACCAGTGAGATTAACGAAGCCCTGAACGAATTAAAGGATTATGATGCCAAATCATTTTATAGTGACGAATATGTGGAGGACGTAGATGAAGAGGTCTGTGAACGGGAAACAAAAGTTTAAACGGGTTGCTGATAATGATGTGGATCAGGCTGCTGTTCAGAAGCGGCATAGGACGGGGGATGTTGAGTTTAAGACACTGAAACTTTTCCGCGAACTTGCAAAGGCAGTAAGCCCGCCGCCTTTACTGACAGTCAGCCAGTGGGCTGACAGGTACAGGAGGCTGTCTGCGGAAAGCGCGGCGGAACCGGGACAGTGGAACACGGACCGTGCGCCATACCAGAGGGAAATCATGGATTCAGTCAACGATCCCCTTGTGGAGGACATTGTCATCATGAGTTCAGCGCAGGTCGGAAAGACGGAACTGCTCCTGAACATCATTGGTTATTATATTGATTACGACCCTGCCCCCATGCTGGTAGTACAGCCGACATTAAAGCCGATGGCTGAGGACTTCTCGAAAGACCGCCTGGCGCCGATGATCCGTGACTCGCCTGCCCTGGCCGGAAAGGTAAGCGATGCAAAAGCAAAGACATCAGGAAATACGATCCTGCACAAGATATTTCCGGGCGGGCACGTGACAATTACCGGGGCAAATTCGCCGTCCGGGCTTGCATCAAGGCCAGTCAGGATCGTGCTGATGGACGAGGTTGACCGTTATCCCTTAACTGCCGGAACCGAGGGAAACCCAGTCAAACTGGCAGAGAAGAGGGCAACGACATTCTGGAATAAAAAGAAAATTAAGGTTTCTACCCCGACGGTCAAAAATGCAAGCCCGATAGAAGATGAATTTCAGTCAGGTACCATGGAGGAATGGTGCGTTCCGTGTCCGTGCTGCGGAAGATACCAGCCTTATGAGTGGACGAGGATGGTTCTGGCAGACGTGACAATGGAGTGTAAGTATTGCGGTGAACATATTTCAGAAACGGACTGGAAACAGGGTGACGGAAAATGGATCGCTGCGCACCCGGAAAGACGCAGGAAGAGGTCGTTCCACCTGAACGAGCTGGCTTCCCCCTGGTCGCACTGGCCGGAAATTATCCAGGAATGGCGGGAAGCAAACAGGGCTAAAAAAGAGGACGGTAATATAAACAAGCTAAAAGTGTTTATTAATACCGTGCTGGGAGAAACGTGGGAAGATCGTGGAAAAGGTGCGGATGACGATTCGCTCCTTTCGCGCCGTGAACAGTACGGGGCGGAAATTCCCGAGGGCGTCCTCATACTGACTGCGTCCGTTGACGTGCAGGACGACCGCTTCGAAATCGAGGTTGTCGGCTGGGGCCGCGGATATGAGTCATGGGGCATCTGGTACGAAAAATTATACGGGGACCTGGACAGGGAAGAAACATGGGACGAGCTGGAAATATGGCTTGACCGTGAATTCCATTTTGCATCGGGTTTATCGCTTCTGATTGCCGGTACCTGTATTGATACCGGCGGGCATAAGACCACGGAGTGTTATAAATTCCTCAAACGCATGGAGAAAAAGGGGAAACGCATTATAGGAATAAAGGGATTCGGCAGGTCAGGGCAGGGAATACCGCTGCTCCATGGTATGTCAAAAAACAACGAATACAAAGTAAGAATCGCCATCCTGGGTGTGGACAGCGGAAAAGAGATTGTCATGACAAGGCTTGCAATAACAGAAGCGGGTCCGGGATACTGCCATTTTCCCATCAATGCCAGATGTGGTTACGATGAGGCGGTCATAAAAGGGTTTAACAGTGAACAAATGGTGCCCGAGACCGTCAAAAACGGCTCCACAGTCATGAAATGGAAAAAGAAAAGCGGTGTACGGAACGAGCCGCTTGACCTCCGTGTCTACAATACGGCGGCGGTCGAAATGCTGCAGCCCAATTTTGACGTGCTGGAAAAAAAGATAAAGGCAGGCATAAATTACATGAAAAAACCACGTTGGGACAGCCGGAAAAAGCGGCGGACGGGAGTCGTCAGCCACGGGGTGGAACTATAGAAAGAAGGGCAGTTCATTGACGGAGATACAGAAAAAGCGCGTGGAACGCTATAAAAAACGACTTGAAATGTACTACGAGGCAGAGGAGGCCGTGCTGCTGAATCAGGAATTTTCAATCGGGAAATTCAGTTTGAAGAGGGCAGACCTGCCCACGATAAGGTCTGCGATCAAAGAGCTGGAAGAGCAGGTAGAAATACTGGAAGCAAGCGGTGGGAAAAACAAGGTTTTCCGTATACTTCCTAGGGACATTTAAGGGAGAAAAGGATGAATATTTTTGACAGGGTAGTAGAAGTGGTCAGTCCGCCTGCGGCACTGCGACGCGAAATGGCACGATGGAAACTGGAAAACATCAGGATCTTCAGGAATTCCGGCTATGATGAGTCCGGGGCATCGCGGCGGAAAAATTCAATGCGCGGCTGGCTTGCGTCCAGCAAGTCGCCCCAGGAAGACATTGACAAAAATATCCCGGTGCTGCGGCAGAGGTCGAGAAGCCTGTATATGTCGGCGCCCCTGGCGGTATCGGCGATCAAGACAAACCGGACGAATATCGTCGGGGAAGGACTGCGGCTGAAAAGTACAGTTGATGCGGATTTTCTCAGGATGAAGCCGGAGCAGGCAGCGGAATGGCAGCGCAGCGCGGAACGGGAATTTGAACTGTGGGCACAGTCGAAGTTCTGCGATTCCACGCGGGTTAATAATTTTTATGAGATGCAGCAGGTGGCATGCATGTCGTGGTTGATGAATGGCGATGCCTGCGTCCTTCTGGAATACGACAGACCTACAAGGACGCTGCCGTATGGTCTCCGCATACACCTGATTGAATCTGACCGTGTTTCAACGCCATACACTACCGGAAACAATGTTTTCCTGTATGCCAAAGATCAGAATACGGGAAACAGGATCTTCAACGGGGTAGAAGTTGACGGGAACAACCAGGTTGTTGCGTACCATATATGTTCCGCCTATCCAAACAGCAGCCTGTACACAAGAAAAGAGTGGAAAAGGATAAGCGCTTTCGGTGAAAAGACAGGGGTTCCCAATGTACTGATGATCTATGAGACAGAGAGGGCAGAGCAGTACAGGGGCGTCCCGTACCTGGCACCTGTCATAGAATCACTGAAACAGCTGACCCGTTATGCAGAGGCGGAGATGACGGCAGCCCTCATAAACGGTTTTTTTACTGTTTTCGTAAAATCTAAATGCGGGACATCGGAGACCGGATTTACAGGTGTTGTGGCTGATGAAGACCGTATTACGGATGATGATGTAAACTATGAAATGGGTCCGGGGGCGGTCAATGTGCTAAGGCCCGGTGAAGAAATAGATATTGCGGATGCAAAACGTCCGTCAAGCAATTTTGACGCGTTTGTGACCTCCCTTGCAAAATATGTCGGCGCGGCATTGGAAATCCCGGTTGAGATCCTGACAAAGCAGTTTTCGTCAAATTATTCCGCCTCCCGTGCCGCACTGCTGGAAGCATGGAAGGCTTTCAGGATGAAAAGGGCATGGCTCGTGGCTGATTTCTGCCAGCCGGTGTATGAGATATTCCTTTCGGAAGCCGTCGCGGGAGGCAGGCTGAAAGCACCAGGGTTTTTCCTTGATCCGCTGGTCAGGAAAGCCTACTGCGGTGCACAGTGGAACGGACCGGCACAGGGACAGATCGATCCAGTCAAGGAGGTAAAAGCTGCGGAAAAACGGATCAGCATAGGTATATCCACACGGCAGCGCGAGGCCGTAGAAATGATGGGCGGGGATTTTGACAGCAACGTGGCGCAGCTTGCGCGTGAACACCAGATGATGGAGGCGGCGGGGCTCCTGCCTTCTGGACAGGGAAAAACATCAAAAAACAGGGATCAGAAAGAGGATAACAAGGAAAGCGGGGATAAAAGCAGTGAAAAACAGGATATTGGTGACGAACCAAATAACAACAGCATGTCAGACAAGTAAGTTCTGGAATTTTTCAGACAACGGGGATACGGCAGAACTGCAGCTCTTTGGAACGATCCAGTCAGAGGAAGACTGGTGGAGTGAGGACTGTGTCACGTACAGGAATTTTATAAACGAGCTGAACGGGCTGGGAGACAAGAAATCCATTAACGTGGTGATCCACTCCATAGGCGGGGATGTATTTGCGGCAAATGCCATTTACAACGCGCTTGCCATGAACAAGGCCACGGTTACTGGGACAATTATAGGGATATGCGCAAGCGCGGCAACGATTGTCCTCATGGCCTGTGACAGCCGCAGGATCGCAAAGAATGCGATGCTGATGGCTCATAATCCTTCCGTGTCCTTGTGGGGTGCTTATCAGGAGGATGAGCTCTTAAAACTTGCAGAAGTCACGAGCCAGGTCAAGAAAAGTATTGTAGCCGCCTACATGGAGCGGCTGGACAAGACCGAGGAGGAAATCAACCGGCTGATGGATGAGGAAAGCTGGTACGTTGGGCAGGAGGCCGTTGACGCCGGTTTCTGCGACAGTGTGATCGAGGCAGATTTCCAGAACAGTGTCTTCTCTAACAAATTCATGGTGAACGGGGTTCCATACAGTTTCAGGAATTATGTGGAGAAATTCGTTCCATACAATATACGGAAAAAAGTCCGGGATCTTTCAGGGACTTTTTTTGATACAGCAAAACCAACACAGAAAGGAATTGGAAAAATGGATGGAGAAAACAACATGGCAATTGTGATTTCTGATGCTGCGGGGCTGAGAGCAGCCTATCCGCAGTTATGCGCACAGATTGCAGATGAGGCAGTGGCCGAAGAAAGGGCAAGAATGAAAGCAATTGACGAGATCGCCAGGGGAATCCCGGAAGATGTACTGATGAAAGCGCGTTATGATCAGCCAGTTTCGGCCGCAGATCTGGCACTTGCGCAGATGAAGACAAACAATGCCGCAGGGCAGCAGTTTTTTAACAACATGGTAAGTGACATGCAGCAATCCGGTGCCTCAGCAGTAGGAGCGGATCCAAATGAGGGATATGATCTGAAAAGTCAGAAAAGTGTTGAAAACGCACAGAAAGTTTCAAGCCTTGCCGCAAAACTGAAAGCAGATAAAAGAAGGAGATAAAATGATGGGTATGTTTGATCAAATAGGGGAATACAGACCGGATTCCCTGATTGCCGGAAACCAGTTTCCCATACTGACGGACGGAATCGGGCTGAAAGCCGGGCAGGGAGTGTTAAGACGCGGATCCCTGATCATGAAGGGGACTGATAAGGCTGGCTATATTGCCGGATCCACGGTGACAGCTACAACTGGGGAAGGAGAAAGTGCTGTTACATCAGACATGGAAATGAAAGTACATGGTATCCTGACGGATGATTTTGACACGGGAACTGACGATTCCTCAGACAATATTCCGGCCACGGTATATCTTACCGGAGAATACAACCGGGAAGCCGTGATCGTTGCAGGGAAGGATAATCCGGTTGGAAATTATGAGGACGACATGAAAAAAACGGGGATTTATCTCCGTACTGTCCAGAATTATGAATAAGGGGGTTTAGGGATATGCCAGATTTTACAACACGGGAAACAATGGATGCGATTGACCAGACGCCGCCCGTCAGGGGGTTTTTCCAGAAGACTTTTTTTCCGGACGAGCAGACGCACGTCACGGAAAAGGTGGAATTTGACGTGCGCAAGGGAAAGCGCATCATGGCGCCGTTTGTCAGTCCGCGCATTGGCGGCAAGCTTATCACGCGCCAGGGGTGGAAAACGAACCAGTTCACAACACCGAAAATTGCGCCGGAAAGGGTACTGACAGTTGACGACATTACAAAACGGGCAATTGGTGAAAATGTTTACTCCAGAAGAACACCTGAAGAGAGGGAGGATGAGCTTCTTGCAAGAGACCTGACTGATCTGGAAGAGTCCATTTCCAGAAGGAAAGAATGGGAGTGCAGACAGGTGCTATACGAGGGCAAGATTGATGTGCGGGATGAAGATGACGGCGTGGACGTACAGATCGACTTTGGTTTTACCAATATTTTCGTGCTGGGTGCAGATGAGCAGTGGACACTTGCGACAGTAGATCCGCTTCCCCTGTTCCGCAGGATCCGTAAAAAAATCATCAAGGATACTGGCCGCGCACCCGACATGATGATCTTTTCGACTGATGTGATCGAGGATTTCACTACAAATCCCAATGTTATTAAAGCTATGAATGTGCTGAACATGAAAAATGTGGAGATCAGGCCGCGTGTCGTGGATCCGGCACTCACATTTTACGGAAGGATTGCGGATCTTGACATGGACATTTATACCTATGACGAGTGGTTCCTGAATGACGAGGGTGATGAGGAATCGATGGTTCCGCCTGGAACGGTCCTCATGGGGCATTCTGACGGTGAAGGACAGGTTGAATACGGGCTTGTCACTCAGATGGAGGATGATAAAAAATTTCATTCCTACGAAGGAAAGCTTGTCCCGAAAGTATGGGCTGATGAAAAAGACGAGATCAAAAAGATAAGGTTGACCTCCAGACCCCTTCCGCGTCCGTATGATGTGGAATCATGGGCGGTGATCTATGCAAAGAGGGGGGAAGGCGTATGAGGTACAGGACGAAGGTTAGTGTTGTGACAGGCGGGAAGGAGTACCGACCGGGTTCCATCCTCCCAGAGGATATTTCGGCAGCGGACCTGGATTTCCTGAAATCAAAAGGCTTTGTGACACCCACTGATATATCACCTGCGGGGGATGATGGTTATGAAGATGATGTTATCTTTGGTTTTCAGGAGAATATGCCGGATCTATATAAAGACCAGGACCAGATCAGAAGAATGCGGTCTAAAAAAGAGGTTTACAGTTATGCAGAATCAATAGGATTAGACCTTGGGAAAAAATTCGAGGTAAAAAGCCTGAAAGACCTGCAGGACGAGGTAATCAATTTCCAGGAAGAAAAACTGACAGGGGATTTGGATTATGAAGCGGAAGAAGATGAGGTTTTATGAGGTCGTTTAAAGAACAGATGGAAAAAGACCTGAAAACAATACTTAATCCTGCTGAATTCGGGGTAATGTCAGAGGTCAGGTACGGTGGAAAATGTTATACAGTCCCGGTTGTTATCAACAAAGAACTGGCACAGGAAAGGAAGCGGATGGCAGATGATCATGCAGATGGAATAAACAGGGTTGAATCCATCGTATTTATTTCACTGTCCGACCTCGGAAGCGTGCCCGAAAAAGGTTGCATAATCGAGATAGGGCAGGTCGGGTGGACAAAGATATATGAAATTGTCCGTTCAGAATGCATATGCGGCATGATAGAACTCGGAGTGGAGGCGTATGATGAATGATCGGGATATCAGAGGAATCCTTAAAGAGGGTGGAACGTATTCTTGCATCAGTTCCCGGAGGTGCTGAAAAGGCGCTGGCCGGTGCCATGAACAGGGGACTGTCGAGGATAAGGACAGAATCGAAAAGGCAGGTAAGGGAAGTGTACGCGGTGCAGTCTTCGGTGTTTTCCAGTGCTGCAAATATCAGGCTGGGCAAGGCAAATACAGGAAACCTGTCAGGTTACGTGTCTTTTTCAGGATATAAAATTCCCCTGTACAAGTTCAGAGTCACATCTGACAGTGCTGGGAAACATGTACGGGCAGCTGTCAAAAAAGGCGGGGATACAGAATTCAGGCATGCTTTTGTTGCCCACATGCGCAACGGACACACAGGAATATTTGAGAGAAAAACATCAGAAAGATTTCCGATCGAGGAAAAAATGGGACTTGCAGCGGCGCAGATGGTAAAGAATGAAAAAATTGTAAGCGCTGTTGAAAAAGATGCTCAGGAACTGGTAAGTAAGAGGCTTGAACATGAAATTGAGAGGATACTGAATGGATACGGGAGGTAGGAAATGACGCCGGTTATTCTGCTGAACTGCCTGGAAAGTTTTGTGAAGGAAAAGACATCAGGCATAAAACTGCAGGTCAGGGTCACAAACAGCACACAGGAAGACAAAACACGGGAAGCACTGGTATACAAGATGGGACTGCCTGGCAAGGATGAAAAAATACAGAGGATTCCTTATATCCTGATGCAGGTGATATCTGGGAAAGATGACATTCAGGGACAGGGCATGAAACAGAGTATCTGCCAGATCCGTATGGTTGTCGCGGTATATGCCGAGAATGACAGCCAGGGAGGGTATGATGTCCTTAACGTACTGCTCCGTATCCGCAGCGAGCTGGAGAAAACAGGGGTGATCGGAGGGTATTTTGCACTGCAGGATCCGCTTGAATACATCGTGTATCCGGATAACACAGCGCCATATTATTTTGGCGAGATGATGACAAACTGGTCCATGCCAGTAATTGTAAGGGAGGTTCAGAAAACATGGCAGTAAAAAAAGACAGTAGGACAGTGGAAGAGGCAGCGGATGCAAATCTTCCGGACAGTCCAAAAGAGGAGACGCAGAAAAGGGCGGAAAGGGTAACAATGGTATATATCGGGCCGTCGCTTCCGGCAGGATGGCTGAAAAGCAACCAGGTATTCACGGGCACCGTGACAGAGATTGAGAAGAACCTGGAAGCCGTATTGGAAAAATATCCGGCTGCAAGAAAGCTCCTTGTCCCGGCGGGACAGCTTGCAGACAAAAAGGAAAAGGTCAGGACGCCTGGCAATATCCTGAACAAGTATTATGCGGATATCGTTTCAGGTATCGCGGCGCATGAAAGGAAGGTATAAAATGGCAGAAATAACACACGGAATTGGCACGTCAAGGGTGCCAACAAGCATATCGACCCCGATCGTGGCGGAAAGCGGGATCATTTTTGCCGTGGGGACGGCGCCGGTACAGATGACGGGCGGAAAAACAAACGAGGTCATCATGGCGTCCAGTTACAAGGAGGCTGTGGCGGCGCTGGGATATTCTGACGACTGGGAGAAATACAGTCTGTGCGAACTGGTCTATACGGTGTTTTCGCTTTACCAGGTCAGTCCGATCTTCATGGTGAACGTCCTGGATACAGGAAAGCATAAAACAAGATTTCAGGGAGAAAAGAAAGATGTTGTCGACAATAAAATAAATCTGCCACTGGAAGTCATTGCTGAAAGCATCAATATCGTGGGAAAAATGTCGGGGACGGATTTTGATGTGTTTTACGACGGGAGCAGCTGCATCGTGGAGTTCCTGGAAAATACCACGGGGGAAGTGGAGATTACTTATGACGCAGTTGATCCGTCAATGGTGGAAAAAGGCGACATCATAGGAGGTTGCGATATCACGACGCACAAGATTACAGGGCTTGAACTTGTGGACAGCGTGTTTCCAAAATATACAAAGATCCCGGACATCATCGTGTGCCCGAACTGGTCCCATGACAGCGAGGTTGCCGCCGTAATGTCAGCAAAGGCTGAAAACATTAACGGAATGTTTGAAGCGGTGGCAATTATTGACATCGATACGGCAGAAGGGACGGGCGTGACGTATTATACGGAAGCCCCGGCATGGAAAAAGACCAGGAATTTTATGAGGCCGAATGAGATCGTGTGTTTCCCGAAGTTAAGGCTGGGTGACAGGATCTTCAACTTTTCCAGCCAGCTTGCAGCACTCATGGTAAAAACAGACAATGATGAGGACCTGGGAGGCGGAACGCCGCGGGAAAGCGCATCCAACAAGCAGCTGCAGGCGGACAGCATGGTCCTTTCGGACGGAACGGAAGTGGTGGTCGACATCCAGCAGGCAAATTACCTGAATGACAACGGGATCGTGACGGCGCTGAACTTTTACAACGGGTTTGTGAGCCACGGCGACTGGACGGCATGTTTCCCGTCAAATACGGATCCGGTAGATTATTTTTACTGTGTCTCGCGCATGTTCAAATGGGTCGCGAAGACAGTGACGATAACTTACTGGAGCTACATAGACCGCAGCATGACCAGGCGGATCATTGATACGGTGCTCCAGGGAGTTAACGACTGGCTGAACAGCCTGACGGCAGAGGAAAAGATCATTGGAGGGCGTGTAGAGATGCTGGAAGACGAGAACAGCGAGACGGCGCTGATGTCCGGGAAGGCAAAATTCCATATTTTCCTGACACCGCCTTCGCCATTAAAACAGCTGGAGTTTGTGCTGGAGTATGACGCGTCATATCTTGCAGGGCTGATGACAGCATAGGAGTGATAAAATGAGAAGAATTGATGAAGCGATAATTAATTTTGCGATTTTCGAGGACGGCGTGGAATATCTGGGAATGGCGGACGCGACGCTTCCAGAACTTACAAGCCTGACGCAGGAGATCAACGGTGCGGGCATCGGCGGAAACATTGAAACGGTCGTGATCGGACATCTGGCGGCAATGTCGATGACGCTGACATTCCGCACGGTGACGGAAGCGGCAATCCGCCTTGCGGAGCCGCGCATACACAAGATCGACTTAAGGAGCGCGCAGCAGGCACAGAATCCGAGGACTGGAGCGCTGGAAGTGAACGACATGAAATACATCGTCCATCTCCGGCCGAAAAAATTCGCACCCGGAAAACTGGCGCCTGCGTCTACTGCAGACGCCAGCGGCGAGTTTGCCGTATCATACTATTCCCTGTGGAAAAACGGGATAAAACGGATTGAGGTGGATCCGATCAATTTTGTCTATTTCATGAATGGTAAGGACTACCTGAAAGAGGTAAGGCGTGCACTGGGAAAATAAGAAAACGGAGGATACTGATATGGACACAACAATTGACAAAAAAGAACTGGACACAGCAGGGCAGATGGCAGACCAGAATGAAAACGTATATGAGTATGTACATAAACTTGACAAGCCGTTCGAGTATGAAGGGAAGACGTATGAAAGCATACATTTTAACTGGGGAAAACTGACCGGAAATGATGCGCTGGCAATTGAAAATGAAATAACGGCAATGGGAAGCGCGGTGGTGATCCCGTCCCTTTCAGGGGAGTATCTTATCAGGATGGCATCGAGGGCCAGCGCGGAAGGTATTGCTGTAAATGTCCTGACAGCGATGCCGATCAGGGAATATAACAAAATAAGGAGCGCAGCAAGGTCTTTTTTGCTGAGAACGGACTTGTATTAGGCGACGGAGGGGAATGGCTGCGCTGCCAGTACATCATAATGGCAAGAAATAACAATACCGGTATGGAATTCTGGCTTTCCCTTCCCCTGACAGAGTTCGTTAAATGGATAAAGGCAAATAATAAAATAAAGGCAGAATACAGAAAGAAATAGGGAAACAGGCAGATGGGAGACAGGAAAGAATTTGAAATGGCGTTTAAACTGAGTGCGCAGTTAAACGGCTCATACAAAGGTGTTTTCAAGGAAGCGCAGTCTGCTGTTGCCGCCATGCAGAAAGAGATAGGGATGCTGAACAGGACACAGTCCGACATATCCGCATACCAGAAGCAGCAGTCGGCGGTCGAGACGACACAGAAGAAACTGGCACTGTTACAGCAGCAGTATGACAACATACAGAGGGAAATCAGGGAAACCGAGGGATCTTCTGCTTCCCTGGAGAACAGGCTGGCATCCAAGCAGCAGCAGATAGACAAAACCACGTCATCGCTAGGGAGGCAGGAGGAAAAACTGCACCAGATGGGAGCCGCACTGCAGCAGGCGGGTATTGATACAGGGAACCTTACAGGCGAAAGCAGGCGCCTGGAGACCGAGATGCAGTCCCTGAAAACCAGGCAGGAGGAGGCAGCGGAAAGCGCGCAGGATTTTGGCTCCGAAAGTGCTGATGCAATAAATACAATATCTTCCGCCCTTTCAACTGCAGGAATAGCAGCCGCGCTGAAAGAAATAGCAGAGGCATATGCGGAATGTATCAGCGTTGCAGGGGAATTTGAGGAGACAATGTCCACGGTGGAAGCCCTTTCCGGTGCAAATGTGCGCGAGATGGAAAGCCTGTCCGGGCTGGCCAAGGAGATGGGGGCGGAAACAAAATATACGGCGCAGGAATCCGCCGAGGCAATGACATACATGGGCATGGCGGGCTGGGGGGCGTCTGACATGCTGCAGGGGCTGGACGGGGTGATCCAGCTTGCGGCGGCATCAGGAGAGGATCTTGCGATGGTGTCCGACATTGTCACGGATAATCTCACGGCGTTCGGAATGTCCGCTTCGGAAACGGCACGTTTTGCGGATGTGCTTGCAGCGACGGCTACAAACAGTAATACAAGTGTCTCCATTATGGGGGAAACGTTTAAACAGTCTGCGAGCATAGCCGGGGCGCTGGGTTACAGCATAGAAGATGTATCGGTTGCGGTCGGACTGATGGCAAACAGCGGCATCAAAGGCAGCATAGCAGGAACGGCGCTCAAAAATACGTTTAACGGGCTCCTGGAAGGCGCGACACTGACAGGTGCAGGGCTGGGAGAATATGAGTTTACGGCATTAAAAGCAGACGGAACCATGAAGACTTTTGCTGAAACCATAAACGAGCTGCGTGGATGCTTTGAACAGATGTCGGAAGCGGAAAAGGTCAGCAATGCCATGGCTCTGGCCGGACAGCGCGGCTACAACGGGCTGCTGGCAGTCATAAATGCGACGGATAAGGATTATGAATCCCTGTCGCAGTCAATCAATGAATGCAGCGGCGCGGCGTCAAGGATGGCAAAGATCAAGATGGACAACATGAACGGGCAGCTGAAACTGGCACAGTCTGCATGGGAGGGTGTCACGATTGCTATAGGAGAGCAGTTTACGCCGGAAATGACAAAAGTATACAAGGTTGCAGCGGATGTTTTTTCGAAATTAAAGGAATTTATAGATAAGCACCCGGCGCTTGTAAAAGCGGTTACGACATTCGCGGGTGTCATCGGGACTTCTGTCGGGGGGATGACGGCGCTGGCAGCAGCCATTAAGGTAGTTAAGCTCCTGAATCTTACTTCTCTCTTTACAGGACCTGTCGGAATCGCCATTGCGGCTGCGTCGGCAGTGGCAGCACTGGCAGCAGCCATAGTTGGCATGACATCAGCAGCCAATGAAGGCATCCCGACCGTCGGCGAACTGACAGAGGCTGCACGGGATATGGATGAAGCCATGTCCCAGGCAGCGGAAAATTATGATGCGTCTTCCGTGAATATGACTGCCACGGCATCCGTCGCGGAAAATTATATCGCACGGCTTGAAGAAATCGAGGCGGCGACAGGGGGCAATGTTGAGGAGAACCAGGAGTACCATAACATACTGGAACTCCTGACGCGGCAGGTGCCCGAACTGGCAGGCCAGATCGATCTGCAGACTAATTCCATACAGGGCGGGACGGAAGCGCTGAGGGAGCAGACGGAGGCCTGGAAACAGAATGCGGAAAAACAGGCGCAGCAGGAATACCTGAACAGCCTGTATGACGAGTACAGCGCGGTCATGATCGAGGCAGAGGAAAACAGTATCAGGCTGACACAGGCGCATTTTAAAGAACAGATGGCGATGGAAAACCAGGCGAAGGCATCTGCACGTATGAACGAGCTGTTAGATGAGGCAAAGACTGCAGCACAGAAAAACTGTGAAGAAACAGGGTATATGACGGAGTACTACAACTATCTGACAGAGGAGTATTACAGCCTGGAAGATGCCATGGAGTCATATAACGAGGAGATTAAGCAGGCAAAACAGGAACAGGCGAACCTTGAGAAAGCCATCGAGGCGGACAGCGAAGCGGTGAAAGAAGCCGAAGAGGTGATTACATCGGCAGAAGCGGCGATCGAGTCCATGACAGCGGCGGAGCGTGAGGCGGCGGAAGCTGCCGCACAGATAGCGGAGCAGGAATCAGAGGTTTCGCTGACTATCGGTCTGGTATCACAGGAGGCAGCGGCGCTGACGGAAGCATATCAGGAGTTGTATGATGCGGCATATGACAGCATCTCCGGGCAGTACAGCCTGTGGGACGAGGCGGCAAAGGTGACGCAGACGAGTGTGGCGGACATGAACAGTGCGATGGAATCCCAGACGGCGTACTGGCAGGATTACAATGCGAACCTGCAGCTACTGTCTGGGCGCACAAATGAGATCGAAGGATTAAGTGCCGTGATCGCCAGCTTTGCGGACGGGTCGCAGGAGAGCGTGAATGCAATTGCGGGAATGGCGTCCGCAAGCGATGAGGAATTGCAGGACATGGTCGAAAACTGGCAGGATCTGCAGGCACAGCAGGCAGAGGCGGCGGCAAGCATCGCGGATGTTTCCATGGAATTTACGCGACAGATGGATGAGCTGGGATTGGAACTGGCGGAGGATATAGACGCGATGAACCTGGAGAGCGAGGCGGCAGAAGCTGGAAAGGCAACGATACAGGGGTTCATTGATGGTGCGGGAATGATGGCGCCGCAAGTGCAGAACGCCTATGCAGGCATTGCATCACAGGCCTTGGGGGCGCTGGGGAATTCGGGAGGTTTTGGAAGTGCTGCCGGTACGAAAAAAAGAAAAAGATATGCTTCAGGAACCATATCGGCAGAACCTGGGTTTTCCGTTGTGGGGGAAAACGGACCGGAGCTGATATTTATGAACGGTGGCGAGAAGGTACTGAATGCAGCGCAGACAGCCGGCATAAAAAGGGAACTTTCCGACAGTTATATGGATATCCAGACGGTGCAGCCCCAGGCATACACGCAGCCGCAGAATATTGTAAATGCGCAGGACAGCCACTATGGGGGGACAAATATTACCGTATATAACACTAATGAAATCCATGTGGACGGAAAGGAACCAGAAGGTTTTGAGGAAGTAATGGACAGGGTGATAAATACAGGTCTGGTACAGAAACTTGAGGAACTGCTGGAAAAGAGGGCAGATAATGAAAGGCGGTCGGCATATGCCTAAAATTTATACGACTATATCTGGGGACATGTGGGACAAGGTAGCATATGAGCAGATGGGAAGCGTCCTTTATCTGGATCAGCTTATAAGGGCAAATGCAGACTATGCCGGTTTTTTTGTGTTTCCAGCCGGGATAACCCTTATTATTCCTGATATTGAACAGCGGGCGAATATGGAACTTCCTCCATGGAAAAGGGGGCGGCTGTTATGACCAGGGTGCAGATTGCCAGGAGGGTGGAACTCCGTCTCAAATTTGAAAATGTTGAAAACCCGACAGATGACATGAACATGCATCTGACTGGCGCGACATATACCGACAATGAAGATGACAGTACGGATGATTTCCAGATTGAGTATGAGGACCGTGAGAACAGCATGCTGGGACATCTCCTCACGCCGCCTGTGAAGGAGAGCCACGCAGACGTGGAAGTGGTCAATTATGTTGTGAAACGTGGTGATACGCTCTGGGGGATTGCTTCCCGTTATCTGGGGAGCGGGACAAAATATCCGCAGATAGCACAGGAAAACAATATCCCCAATCCGAACCTGATTTATCCGGGACAGGTGTTCAGGATAACAGTTTCAGGTAAATCATCAGGCGGGGGAGAAAACGTACAGGGGGAATTTGGGACGGCGTCGCCCAGACTTGTCACTGCGGTGCTGGTGCAGAAAAACTGGAACGATACCGGTGAAAGTGTGACGCTCAACATAGGCACGTTTGAGATCGACAGCATCAATATGTCCGGTCCTCCTGGAAAAATAACAGTAAAAGGGACTTCTGTTCCATATACGGCATCCACGCTGCGTATGGAAAGAAAATCAAGGGCATGGGAGAATTACACGCTGAAAGGTATAGCTGAGGAGATCGCCAGCAAAAGCGGATTGAAACTGATGTATGAATCTCATGAAAACCCAAAATACAAACGTAAGGAGCAGGTGCAGAAGTCAGACATAAGGTTTCTGCAGGATCTGTGCCATGCGGCGGGAATGGCGTTAAAGGTTACGGATATGACGGTTGTAGTATACGGCATGGCGGAATATGATGAAAAACCTCCTGTCAGGACATTCAGGAGGGGGGACAGCGACATCATATCGTACAAAATGGATACCAGCCTGACCGACACGGCATATACAAGCTGTCACGTGTCATACACGGACCCGGACAGCAAAAAGACGATTGAGTATACCTTTACGCCAGATCCTGGGGCAGGGACGGGACAGACACTGGACATAAACGAAAAGGTGTGCAACAGGACAGAAGCACAGGAACTTGCGAGGAAGCGGCTCCGGGAAAAAAATACGAAGGAATACGGGGTAAAGTTAAAGATAGCCGGAGACGTGACAATGGTGGCGGGGATAACTGTCATCCTGCAGGGTTTTCAGAATTTTGACAGGAAATATAAGGTGACACAGGCCAAACATAATTTTTTTGGAGGATATACTGTTGACCTGACATTACAGCAGGTATTGGAGGGGTACTGATGGCAGACATTACAGAATTAAAGAATCTTGTGCGGAAGGGAACCGTACACAATGTTGATGCGGGCAGACTGAAAGCACGTGTGAAGTTTGGGGATAAAGGCGGCATAATTTCTGGGGAACTGCACATACTTGCACATTCCGGAACTGTTGTGCCTTCTGCCGGAGAAAGGAATGGAGACAGGGTCGGGGAGACCCAGGGGCATGAACATGAAGCATATCTTGCACCGTGGATACCGCAGCAGGGCGACCTCGTGCTGTGCATCATGGTACCAGATGGTGACGGGGAAGGCTACATACTGGGGGGCATAAGATAATGGCCAGAATAGGTGCATTTGGGAATCTTGTATTCAGTGTATCAGACCAGACAGTGAAAACATTTGATAACATGAAATGGGATTTTTCAGCAAAATATGCCACACATGACAGACATATTAAGGCTGACCTGCTGGAGTACCAGGGACCGGAAATAGAAACGGTATCTTTCGGGATGGAATTTTCCGTTTTTTTAGGAGTAGATCCATGGAAGGAGATTAAAAAACTGCGGGAGATGGTGCGCAGCGGGTATACGGGGAGGCTAGTCATCGGACGCATGATATACGGAAACTATAAATGGGTCATACAGAAAGGTACGGTCAGTTTAAAGTATTTTGACGGAAATGGAAACTTGTTGTCTGCCAGGGCTGATGTAACCCTGAAAGAATATCCCAGGAGGTAGGACATTATGGTGAGAATAAGGGGAGACGGGGAAGTACCAGGAAACATAAATCTTGCACCTGATAATGATTATCAGGAGGTTGTACAGAACATATCGGTCATTTTATCCATGGTTCAGAAATCGGCTCCCATGCTGCGCGGAATGGGGATCCCGGGCGAATTATATGGTAGACCCCTTCCTGTTGCCGAAAATGCCCTTGTGGGATATGTATATGACCAGATAGAAGAATATGAACCGCGGGCAATCCTGGGAGGGCTGACGTTTGACAGGGATGATTCGACAGGGAGACTGATCCCGGTAATAGAACTGGAGGGAGTGAGGGACAGTGATATTTAAGAGGGAATATCCAGACATACAGTTCCTGGAGACGGATACGGAAACAATAGAAAGCAGCATGATAGCATTATATGAAAACATGATGAAGGAATACGGAAGGGCTGATTATAAAATGCGTCCTGCCTCCCCGGAGAGGATCTTTATCGCGTGGTGTGCAGCGATCGTTGTGCAGCAGCGTGTACTTATCAATGAAACAGCCAAAAAGAATGTTCCGAGATACGCGAAAGGAGAATATCTGGACAGCCTTGCAGAGCTGTATAAAGACATTGAGAGACTTCCCGCGACATCAGCGGTAGCAGTATTCCGCTGCCATATATCGGCACCGCAGCAACAAAGCATTATAATTCCTAAGGGTACCAGGATTTCTTTTAATATTGAAATAGTATTTGAAACCCTGGAGGAACTGGAAATTCCTGCGGGACGGACATATGGAGATGTAAACGGCCAGTGTCAGTTATCCGGTATTGTTGGAAATGATCTGGCGCCGGGGCAGGTAAGGGAGATTGTTGATGTCTACGACTGTTTTCTTAAGGTTGAAAACATTACAAAAACCAGTGGCGGGGCAGAAATGGAAAGTGACGCCGATTATTATGAGCGCATGCGTGACAGCATGGAAAGTTTCTCTACGGCCGGCTCCATGAACAGCTATATATACCATGCCAAATCGGTTTCATCAGCCATTGCAGATGTAGTGGCTACAAGTCCGGAGCCTGGCGTGGTAGATGTACGGGTTCTGCTGCAGAATAGCATTCTTCCCACTTCCGCAGTTCTGGCGGAAGTGACATCGGCATTGAATGCAGACGATGTACGTCCGCTGACAGATCATGTCCGGGTATCCGCTCCGGAAGAGGATGAATTTGAGGTAGATGTGACATTTTACATTGAAAGAAATAATCAGGCCAGTTCCAGTATAATTGACCAAAACGCACGGGAGGCAGTTGATGAATATATAAACTGGCAGACAGGAAAAATGGGGCGGGACATTAATCCGTCATATCTCGTACAGTTAATGATGGAATCCGGTATAAAAAGGGTTGAGGTTCGGAAACCTGAATATAGGGCAGTGGCAGAAACACATGTCGCACGGATCAACAGGGATACGCTAAGGATTATGAACGGAGGTATAGAAAATGCATGATCTCAAAGGGGCTGGTAAGGACATTTATCAGGCCAATTTTTCTGATTATCTTCCGGATATATTGAAAAATGACCCTAAAATGAAGGCGTTCTCGGATGCAGTTACGATGCAGCTGTTAGATGTAAGCCGGCATATAAATGACGTGCTGATCTATAACAGGCTGGACACCCTTCCAGAATCCCTAATAGATATACTGGCGTATGACATGCATATAGACTGGTACGATTATTCATTTCCCCTGGAGGTAAAACGCAGCATACTGAAAAACAGCGTAAGGGTACATAAAAGGACAGGCACAAAGTATGCTGTCGAAACTGTGTTGAAAAGTATACATAAAGGCGCGAGGGTGGAAGAATGGTTTGAGTATGGAGGCAGACCATATTTTTTTAGGATAGATATAGATGTTGGAAATATTGGTTTATCTGAAAAAAATATACATGAGATGGTGAGTGAACTGCAGGCATATAAAAATGCCCGTTCGCATTGCGAAATAATTAAATATAATCTTCACGCTGAAAAAGCAAATGTAAAGATAGGCGCATTTCCTCAATATGGGGAAAAACTGAAAATAAAAGCAGTGTTGACAGAAAGTATAAGGTGTGGTTCCCGCGAAAGCGTAAAAGCATATCAAAGGAGCAGTCAGAGTATCACCATAAAGAAAAGAGGGGGAGTATGAAGTTTGGTGCAATAGTAACTGATGCTGGTACTAGAAAAATCATGGACGCCGTGCATGAGGGTAAAAAGGTTAATATTGTAGACTTTGCTGTGGGTGATGGCGGGGGAGTTCCGTGCACACCAGAATTTGAGGCTACAGGGCTGGTAAATGAATTATGGAGAGGAAAGGTTGATGCCTGTTACATAAGTGAGGAATCAGAGAACCTGCTTTTAATTGAAACTGTAATGCCATCTGATGTGGGAGGGTTTACAATACGCGAAATGGGAGTTTTTGATGATGACGGTATATTGATTGCTGTATGTAATACTCCTGAAACACAGAAGGTACGAATATCAGATGGCGTGGTGCATGAACTGAATCTGATAATGGAGATCGCGCTGTCCAATGTTGACAGGATTGAGCTGACTGTAGATCCATGTGTATTAATGGCAACAAAAAAGGATATAGAGGATGTCAGAAAGAGAATGGACAATTTCATCCAGCATATGACCGATCCAAATGACATTGAATATGCTTTTTACTTTGTTTTTGCAAAAGTAATGAATAATCAGGATGCACTGGGAGAGGCACTGAGTGATACAGATATAACAGAAGCAATGAGTGAGCCATGGAATGGACAGGCATCATCGGATCCAAAGGCGCTGAGCGATACAGATATAACAGAAGCAATTAAAAATGTTGTTTTATAAGATCTGTATGTGGGATTGTTTTCAGAGGCCGCCCCGGAAGCATGTAAATGATAGTTATATTGAAATGAGGAGGAACAATTATGGGAACAACACAGGAAAATATAGGAACATCGAAGTATCTGGACAAGACAGGTCTGTCCCAGGTCTGGACTAACGCATTGGATAATTTTGCATCAAAGAAAGAGCTGACAGATACAGTAGCACAGGCAGTGTCTGGAGTATACAAGTTTATCGGCAGCGTAAATTTTTCTGAATTACCCACAGAGGGTATGAAAGCAGGGTATACCTATAATATCAAAGATGAATTTGAGACGACGGAAGCTTTTATCGACGGATCTGGAAAGACATATCCAGCAGGAACCAATGTGGCTTACACAGAAAATGGCTGGGACTGCCTTGCAGGAATTTTCGATTTTTCAAATTTTATGATGAAAGGTGACATCAGGAATATCACGTCAGAGGAGATTGACGCGATCTGCGTGATCCCTGAGGAATAGTAATGTAACAGGGCGGGGCAATGGGGCGGTCTCTGAAAGCAGTCCTGCAAACAGAAAAATAAATAGAATAGGAGACTGAATATTATGGAAGATAAAAAACTTGACGGGAATGGACTCATGCGGGTCTGGCTCAAAATCTGGACGCTGATAAAACTGCTTGTTGGTGATGTTGATGTATCAGGAAAAGGAGACCTGCAGACGCAGATTAATAATCTTGGTAATAAGGTAAATAACTGTCTCGGTTCCGACAACGGTGATGTTCCAGGATTTGCAGAAGGGCTGGAGGCCGAAAATGTAATCGACGCAATCAACAAACTTTTTACGCAGGGCAATGAGAACAAACAGACATTGGTGGATAATCTCATTGCCATGGGAATACAGGCATCCACAGATGATACATGGGGGACGCTGCTGGACAAAGTGCTGGATATGACAGATACGTCTAATGACACTGTGACTGCAGCAGCACTGCTGGCAGGTTACACGGCACACAATGCATCAGGTGATCCGATAACCGGGACGATGCCCAATAAAGGGGCATGGACAGCAAATACCACAGGAAATGGCAATGTACCGATACCTGCAGGGCACCATAACGGACAGGGGTATGTATCCGGAGCCGGAGCATACGCCAAGGGCATGGTGGACGCAGATGCGCGGACAAACACCAACAGTGCCAATTACAAAAATGGGTACAATGCTGGTGTGGCTGCGACAAAAAAAGGTACAGCCGGAGCAGGGGATGTATTGGCTGGAAAGACATTTACAAATGCAGGCAGTGTCGGGGCATCCGGGACAATGGCGAATAAAGGAAATACGACGCAGGATGCTGCAGTTACGCAGGATGCCACCTATACATATCTGACGGTGCCGGCTAATGGGTATTACAACACAGCCAGCAAACTTAGGTCTGCAAATAGCAATTTAAAAAAGACATTAAGCTGCAATGGTTCCACGGGTAAACATGATCTCCCAACCCGCAATGACATGAGTCAGACCTGTGGATATAATATAAGCGCGGATAAAAAGAGCGTAAATATATATGTCAATGGTTACGAATGTCCAAGCTATTCATGGACTATAACTGTAGATTGACACAATATATTTTTAGAGGATTAAGCCGGGGCGTCCATAGCACTATTATATGGGCAGCCCGGCTTATGTTTGGAAAGGGGCGAGATAAATGGATAACCCGGTAACACACAGGGAATTAAATCAGTTTCGGGAACTGATGGAGTCAGAAAATGAGCGATTAAAAGAGGAGAACGACAGGCAGAATCACCGCATCAGCGTTTTGGAAGGCAGTGTCCGTGAAATCTCCAGCCTGGCGGCCTCAACGGAAAAGCTGGCTGCGAACATGGAGAACATGCTGAAAGTCCAGGAATCGCAGAGCAGGCGCCTGGACCAGATCGAGAGCAGGGACGGTGAAAAATGGCGTAAGGCAGTGGCATATATCGGAACCGCCATCTTAGGGGCAGTCATGGCTATCGTTTTTGCAAAGATCGGATTATAGGGGGACAGAATGTATGGATCACAAAAAAGAAAAAGGGATCCTCTCCGGAAAACTGAAAAAAGTCATAAATAAAATAGGCACACTGAATCTGATCCTGATTCTGGTTGGTGCCTTTTTTGTTTGGTTC
>ERZ779623.208-NODE-208-length-27958-cov-26.019639_pt1 | contig 27958 bp, 26 predicted proteins | sample MGYA00514189_ERZ779623 | MGnify/ENA primary metagenome ERZ779623 (study PRJEB29562, sample SAMEA4376712) | mouse gut metagenome | isolation source: Cecum | study: EMG produced TPA metagenomics assembly of the A DSS colitis mouse model was used to assess the... | reverse complement strand
TTCCTGGCCCTGGACTCCCGGGAGTCCTTCCAGGCCAACCAGGACTTCTACCGCCAACGGCTGGAGGAGGAGCCCCTCCCGGCTGTGCGGGAGCTGCTGCGGCAGGATGCCGCCCACCTGGACGACATCCAGGCCACCACCGCGTCCGCCCGGGAGTTCGCGCTGGTGTACCCGGTAGATAAGGATAGTGCCGCCACCCCCCGGCAGACGGAGAAAAGCCTCCGGGACGGGGGTTTCCACGTCCGGCTGGCCGACACCCAGGACATCAAACGTATCCTGATGGTGTACTACCAGCGGGACATGGCTGCCGAGTCCTTCCCCGATTTTGACGGCGAGGAGGCGGTGTGCCATGGCTAAGAAAGTACAGAAGAAGAAATCCGCGCCCAAGCCCGCACCCGTTTCCCGCCCCAAGGACTTTCTGGACATGGCGGCCCCCTCGGTGGTGAAGTTCAACACCGACCATGCCATCATCGGCGGCGGGTACCACACCTTCCTGGCCCTGCGGGGGTACGCCGCCTCCACGGAGGAGCTGGCCCTGCTCAGCCGCCTGGGGGCCAGGGACGGGGTGAACCTGTCCGTCTACGCCCGGCAGGTCACCGCCGCCGAGGAGAAGCAGATCATCCAGAACGCCAGCAACAAAAACCGCCTGACCCGCTCCAACACCAGCGACCTCCAGCAGTCCGTGGCGGCGGAGAGCGACCTCCAGGACGTGGCCGCCCTGGCCGCCCAGATGCACCGCAGCCGGGAGCCGCTGATCCACTGCGCCGTATTCCTCGACATCAGTGCCCCGGATCAGGCGAAGCTGTCCACGCTGAAGGACTTTGTCACCGCCGAGCTGGCCCGCTCCAAGCTCACCCCGGACCCTCTGCTGCTGCGCCAGCGGGAGGGCTATCAGGCAACCAACCCCGCGGGGTTCAACGCCTTCGGCTCCCAGTTTGAACGGGTGCTGCCCGCCGGATCGGCGGCCAACCTGTACCCCTTCAACTACTCCGGAAAGACGGACCCCCAGGGCTTCTACGTGGGCCGGGACCGCTACGGCTCCAACGTCATCGTGGACCTGGACCGCCGCGCCGAGGACAAGACCACCGCCAGCGTCCTGATCCTGGGCAACTCTGGCCAGGGCAAGAGCTACCTGCTGAAGCTCCTGCTCTGCAATATTTTGGAGAGCGGCAAATCCGCAATTTGCCTCGATCCCGAGCATGAGCTCATCGACCTGTGCCATAACCTGGGCGGGTGCTTCGTGGATCTGATGGATGGGCGGTACCGCATCAACCCGCTGGAGCCCAAGGCGTGGGACGTAGGGGCCCCCATCGAAGCCCAGCGAAGCGGGTTCGATGGGGAGAGGAGCCGCAGCGCAATGAGCGAACTCCCGCCGTCAGGCGGGAGTGAGGGATATGAAGCTTGCGGCGACGATGAGGACGACGGCCAGGCCCCCGAAACCTTCCGCCAGCGCACCCTCCTGAGCCAGCACATCAGCTTCCTCAAGGACTTTTTCCGCTCCTACAAGGACTTCTCCGACGCCCACATCGACACCATCGAGCTGATGCTGGGGCGGCTGTACGCCAAGTGGGGGATGGACGACAGCACCGACTTCACCGCCCTGGCCCCCGGCCAGTTCCCCATCCTCTCCGACCTCTATGACGTGATTGAGGACGCCTATGAGCGGTACGGGGACGAGGCCAGCCCCCTCTATCCCCGGGAACTGCTGCGGGAGATCCTGCTGGGGCTCCATTCCCTGTGCCGGGGTGCGGAGAGCAAGTTTTTCAACGGCCACACCAACATCACCAGCTCCCGGTTCCTGGTGTTCGGGGTGAAGGGTTTATTGCAGGCCAGCAAAAATGTGAAGGACGCCATGCTGTTCAATGTCTTATCCTTCCTCAGCGACAGGCTGCTGACCGTGGGCAACACCGCGGCCACCCTGGACGAGCTGTATATCTGGCTGTCCAACGTCACCACCATCGAGTACATCCGGAACATTTTGAAGCGGGTGCGGAAGAAGGAATCCGCGCTGATCCTGGCATCGCAGAATCTGGAGGACTTTGACGTGGACGGAATCCGGGAGCTCACCCGGCCCCTGTTCGCCATCCCCACCCACCAATTCCTGTTCAACGCGGGCAGTGTGGACAAGAAGTTCTACATGGACAACCTCCAGCTGGAGGGCTCGGAGTACGAGCTGATCCGCTGCCCCCAGCGGGGTGTGTGCCTGTACAAGTGCGGCAATGAGCGGTATCTGCTGGAAGTCCACGCGCCGGACTACAAGGAAAAGCTGTTCGGAAAGGCGGGGGGACGGTGAATGTAGTCGCTTACGGCGGCGGGACGAACTCCACCGCCATGCTGGTGGGGATGTATGAGAAGGGGATCCCCGTTGACCTGATCCTCTTTGCTGACCCCGGCAGCGAGCAGCCCTACACCTACGACTACCTGCCCATCATGGACGATTGGCTGGCCCGCCACGGGATGCCCTGCATCCAGACGGTCTACTGCACAGACAAAAACGGGGACCGGCTGACGCTGGAGCAGGAATGCCTGCGCTCCGGCACCCTGCCCGCCATCGCCTACGGTTACAAAAAGTGTTCCCTGAAGCACAAGGCGGGGCCGCAGGACAAATTCTGCAACAATTACCCGCCCTGCCGGGAGGTGTGGGCCAGGGGCGAAAAGGTAGTCAAGTACATCGGCTATGATGTGGGCGAAACCAGCAGGCGGGAAAATGTCCGGGAGCAGGACGAGGCCGACCCCAAGTATACCAAGGTCTACGCGCTGATGGACTGGGGCTGGACGCGGGAGGACTGCGTGGCCGCCATCCAGCGGGCGGGGCTGCCGCTGCCGGGCAAGTCCTCCTGTTTTTTCTGCCCCAGCATGAAAAAGAAGGAGATCCGCACCCTGTACCACCGGCACCGGGAGCTGTATGAGCGGGCCATCGCTGTCGAGGATGCCGCGAAACCCAACCTGATCACAGTGAAGGGGCTGGGACGGGACTGGGCGTGGCGGGATTTCGTGGCGGCGGACTTGAGCCAGCAGGCCATGTGCTGGATGTTCCCCGAGGACGACCTGCCCTGCAACTGCCATGACGGCGGATAGGGGGTTGGGTATGGCCAAGTCAATTGCCATCAAAATAGATGGGGAATTGTTCCGGGATCTCCATATCCAGGCCGCGAAGCGAAAGCTGACCATTGAGCAGTACGTGACAGGGTTGATCGAACAGGACTTGTTCCCGGAACGGTTCTCTGATCGGTTTATCGCGTTGACCAAGGAGCAGAAGGATCAACTCAGGGCCGCGGCCCATGCCGCCAGCGCCAGCGCGAAGCAGATTGTGGACACGCTGGAGGAGGCGCGGTGCCAGGATGGGCAGATCGGGCCCATGACAATATGATACAGGAGGAACGCGACTATGGAAATCATTGAATTTGACCGCTGGAAGCCCTCGGAGGACGATCCCCGGAAGCTGGAGTACGCGGGCCAGCGCATCGCCCAGGAGGTATTCGAGGAACTGAAGCACCGGCTGGAGGGCATGGGCTATCTGCCGGACGAGTATTTTCTGCTGCGCGACGAGTGGCAGAATGGCCGGGAGATCCCCAGGGACGCCGACCTGTTCTGTACCGTGGACTATGGGGCCAGCGAGGGCGTGTATGTGGACGTGTACCTGAAGTGGTACGATGAGAAGCAGGGCAAGGGCTTCACCGATAGCGTCATTACCGGCAAGACCCTGGGCGAGAACGGCAACGACCTGGACAGGATGTTCCTCACCGCCTCCGCCATCACCAAGGCCGTCCACGGCGATCACGCAACCCATGCCCGGTACATGAAGATCGGCGGCGTGGAGGAGGACACGGGCGGCAGGGTGGTTCACCTGAGCCAGCAGGAGGAAAAGGTGATTATCGCGGCACTGGTGGAACAGCGGGAGCGGCAGGAGGAGGCTATGGGCCAGACGGAGCAGCTCCTGCGCCGCATGGCCGGGAGCGTCACCGCCTACATGGACACGGTGGGGCAAAGACCGCTGCGCATTAGTGGCTATGACAAAACCGTCCTGGCGATTCGGGACGGGGAGTTGGGCGCGTTTAAGGCACTTTACCCGAAAGCACTGGCTGAACACGCGGCTGATCTGCTGGTGGAAGCGGCGGGCCGCCCCGGCGCGGTGGGCCGGAAGATGACCCTGCTGCTGATGGCGGATACCGCGGAGATTTCAGAGGAAAGCTACCGCGCGGCCTGCCGGAAGGCTATTGACATCAACGATCCTGAGAAGGTGGCCTTCCTGCTGGATCGGGCGGAGGGCCATGTGGAGGGGCTGTCGCCGTCTTTTTATGGCGAGATGGCCGCCTATGCCTTTTCGGACCACCGCCATATCGCGCGGGAGATCATCAAGCAGTGCAGTGAGGAGCAGATCGCCGCCGCGCCGTCCCATTTGCTGGAGCTGTTTTCCTATCCCGGCACGGCGGACTATCAGATGGAGTGGGGCCCTGTGGTGGACGGGGAATATCTGCCTACCGACCCCGTGACTGCGGATTCCTTCGCCGAGGCCGGGAAAGATATTCCCCTGCTCATCGGCAGCAACTTGCTGGAGTGGAATTTCTTCCCCAGCCAGTCCGGCGGCGCGTCCCCCGAGCTGACAGCGGCGGTACGGGCGGCGCGGCCATGCTGCTGGATATGGAGCCCGAGCTGGTCCACCACCATGACCGGGCGGTGATGGCCCTGGAGGCCCCGGAGCTGGGCTATTATACTGATGTGCCCGCCGATGCCTGGTACGCCCGCGCGGCGGAATACGCCGCCGAGAACGCGCTGATGAACGGCGTTGGGAACGGACGGTTTGGCCCCGGCCAGACCACCAGCCGGGCTATGATAGCCGCCATCCTGTGGCGTGTGGAGGGTGAACCGAAGGCGGAGATCGGCGCGGAGGCGGTTGACGTGCCCGATGGCCAATGGTATACTGACGCAATCCGCTGGGCTCAGGCTGAAGGCATCCTCACAGGCTATGGCGATGGCCGTTTTGGCCCCAACGACCCGTTGACCCGGCAGGATCTGGTAACGATCCTCTGGCGTTACGCCGATGAACCGAAGGCCGATGCCCCGGACTTCGCCGATGAGAACAGCATCGGCGGATACGCTGCCCAGGCGGCGGACTGGGCCCGGGCCAATGAGATCGTTGGCGGCGTAGGAGACAACAAATTTGACCCGGCGGGCAGTGCCACCCGCGCCCAGACCGCCGTGATCCTGCAAAATTTTCTGACCCTGAACGGTTAAGCGCGGAGGAGGAATCGCCTTATGTACGACCCGCATCTGGACATATTCCTGCAAGTGGCGGAGCTGGGCAGCTTCAGTCGGGCCGCCGAGGCACTGTATATCAGTGCCCCCGCCGTCATCAAGCAGATCGGCCTGCTGGAGGATCGGATCGGGGTGAAGCTGTTCCTGCGCACTCATCAGGGGGCGTCCCTCACTGAAGCCGGAAAATCTCTGTACGGCGACGCCAAGCGAATCATTCAGGACAGCAACGAGGCGGTGATCCGGGCCCGGAACGCCATGCAGTCTGGGGACAATGTGGTGCGTATCGGCACGTCGCCCATGACGCCGGGACAGTACATCCTCAAACTGTGGCCTACCGTCCAGGAGCTTTGCCGGGGGTGAAATTCCAGCTTATCCCCTTTGAGAACACACCTCAAAACGCCCGGGACATCCTGCGCAATCTGGGCAGGGACATCGACATCGTGGCCGGAGCCTTCGATCAGAACTTTTTGGAGACCCGCCAGTGCGCGGGACTGGAGCTGCTCCAAGCCCCTATCCGCTGTGCCGTGTCTATTTATCATCCCCTGGCGGAGAAGATCCAGCTAATGCCCAAGGATCTCTATGGACAGGATTTCATGCTGATCCAGCGGGGCTGGAATCAATACCTGGACGACCTGCGGGACGATTTATGGCAGAACCACCCGGAGATCCATGTGACGGACTTCGACTTTTTCAGCCTGGAGGTGTTTAACCGCTGTGAAAACAGCAGTGCGGTGCTGATGACCATCGACCCCTGGGCGGGTATTCATCCTCTGCTGAAGGTGCTGCCCATGGAATGGGAGCACAAAATGCCCTTTGGCCTGCTCCACGCGCCGGAACCCTCTCCGGCGGTGGCGCGGTTGTTGGACGCGTTTCGGGCAGTTAATCAACAATAAGAAAGCCGGGCCGTTTGGGTACAGTCCCAGGCGGCCCGGCTTTTGTGCATCCTGCCAAAACCAAAAGGTTCAAACCCCGTCAACTATGTGGAACTTCTCAATCCTCCCCGTTGGCGTTAGAATAATACTATCAAGAGCCGAGATCAGAGGGAATCGGCTCAAATTTTGAGGGAGGAACCAATATGTTAGACCTAAACTATAGCGACGTAATAAGCACACTGCAAAGTCTGCAAAGCTATCTGATCGCCATGGGCATCGCACTTGCCCTTGCTCTGATCGCCGCCATTGCCTGCTTCAAGCTGTCGAAACCCACCAAATTCTTGATCCGAACCCAGTCCTGGATTGCGGCCCTCATCGCTATTGTGGTAGTGGCTAACATCATCTGCACCGGGCCCATGTTCACCCTGCTGTCGTTGATATCCGGCAACGGAACCTTGACCCAGGAGACCTCCGACGTTGCGGTCCTGCGGGTGGAGGAGATTGCCGACGAAGGCATCGTGCTGTTGCAAAACGATGACGGGCTGCTGCCCCTGACCGCCAACTCTAACGTGAACGTGTTCGGATGGGCCTCTACGAACCCTGTCTATGGTGGCACCGGCTCCGGTACGCTGAACGATGCCTACCATATCGTTACTCTGCTGGAAGGCCTGCAAAATGCCGGCTTCAAAACTAATACCGAGCTGAGCGATTTCTACACCAATTACCGCGCTGACCGCCCTGCTGTGGCCATGTTTGAGCAGGACTGGACGCTTCCTGAGCCTGCCGCTGATACTTACCCTGATGCGCTTATCAACAATGCCAAGGAGTTCTCCGACACTGCTCTCGTTGTGTTCTCCCGCCCCGGCGCGGAGCAGGTAGACTTGCCCAAGGACATGGCCGGGCTGACCTACACGGAAAACTCCGACAGCTACCAGGATTTCCCCGCCGGGCGGCACTACCTGGAGTTGAGCCAGAGCGAGAGGGACATGGTGGAGCTGGTGTGCGCCAACTTTGACAATGTGGTGATCATCTGCAACAGCTCCAATACGATGGACCTGAGCTTTGTGGACGATTACGACCAGATTAAATCCGTGATTTGGTGCCCCGGCACAGGCAACAACGGCTTCAATTCCCTGGGCCGCATTCTCAACGGAACCGTTAACCCCTCCGGCAAGGCCGCAGATACCTTCATCCGTGACTTTACCCAGGCCCCCTACTGGAACAACTTCGGTTTGGCCATCTATGACAACATGAATGAATTCACCATCCTCGACAGCGATCCCTATGTCCCAGGCACCAGGCCCCACTACGTCCACTATGTGGAGGGAATCTATGTGGGCTATAAGTATTACGAGACCGCCGCCAAAGAGGGCTTCATCGACTATGACAACGTAGTCCAGTATCCCTTCGGCCACGGTCTGAGCTACACCACCTTTACCCAGGAGATGGGCCCGCTCTCCGAAAGCGGCGGTACGATCTCCTTTGACGTGACCGTTACCAACACCGGCAGCGTGGCGGGCAAAGACGTGGTGGAAGTCTATTACGATCCCCCCTATACCAACGGCGGCATTGAGAAGGCCAGTGCCAACTTGGTCGCCTTTGACAAAACCGGCCTGCTGGAACCGGGCAAATCTCAGATACTCACCTTATCCTTTAAGACCGAGGACATGGCCTCCTATGACATGAACGGAAACGGTGGCTACGTTCTGGAGGCTGGCGGCTATACCATCAGCATCAACCGGGATTCCCACAACGTAATAGATTCCCAGACTTACACTGTGGAGGGCGGCGAGAGTTATGCCAACGGCCGCTCCACCGATCTGGCTGCCCCTGCGAACCTGTTTGATTTTGCCCAGGGGGAGATTGAGTACCTGTCCCGCGCCAATGGTTTTGCCAATTTCGATGCCGCTTCTGCCGCCGCACCATCCTCCATGCCCGAGGCGGACAAGGCTTTGTTTGTGAACAATTCCAACTATGCGATTCCGACCGATCCCAACGCCGCGATGCCTGCCACCGGGGCCGGAAACGGCATGACTGTCCAGGAGCTGCGGGGTGCGGACTATGACGACCCCCGCTGGGAGACCCTGCTGGACAACCTGACCATCGACGAGATGGCCAACATGATCGCCCTGGGTGGCTACCAGACTGCCCCGGCCGCCAGTATCGGCAAGGTGGCTACCACTGACTGCGACGGTCCCGCCGCCCTGAACAACAATTTCACGGAGGTGGGTTCTGTGGGCTTCCCAGCGGGCGTAATGATTGCCTGCACCTGGAACGAGGATCTGGCCCGCTCCTTCGGAGAGGGTATCGCCGATATGGCGGAGGAGATGAACGTATCCGGCTGGTATGCCCCCGCCATGAACATCCACCGCACCCCCTTTGGCGGGCGTAACTTCGAGTATTATTCCGAGGATGGTTTGCTGTCCGGCCGGATTGCCTCCAGCGCGGCGGACGCCGCCTCTGGGCGGGGCGTGTACCCCTATCACGTTCAATTACTCCGGTGATAACCGTACAATCACGCTGGCGGAGGTGGATGCCGCCGCCCAAGGTGTTCATGGGCTGAGCGGGATGGGTCACCAACTCAAAAATACCCGCCGCCCCCTCCATTCCCCGCGGAACCAAGGCGCGGCATTGCTTCCAGACAGCAGTTTTACCGTACTTCACCAAACAATCACCAGTCAAAAAAACCTGCGGAAGAAGGCACGGTGGCCAGCCGTGCCTTCTTCCGCATTGAACTTTCCCGCAAAAATCCCCCCATCCAAACGGCATACCACCAGAAAATACAGCCCCCAGCTCAAAGCTCCACCACATCCAGAACCGCCCGCTCCACGCACAGGGCATTCCGGGTATCCAGCACCAGGGACAGCTCCGCCGATCCAACCCCGCCCGCCCGGGGACAGAGCACGGCGGCATAGGAAAGGGTGCGGCAGTCACAGGCCATGCGCTCCAGGGGGAAGCGCAGGGGCGGCGTGTCCGTAAACGCCCCGCAGGGGGTCTGCCTGAGCTGGATCACGCCCTCCCCCTGTGCCGGGGGCATGGCGCGGGCGGTGAGCGTACACCGGACGGCATAGCTCCGCTGCCGCTCCAGCCGGATCTGGGTGGGATTACACGCGCTCCAGCAGATACAGCCCCCCCGCACAGCCTGCTGCTGCCAGGGCAGACGGCACCCCGGCGTCCAGAGCAGTCCCGGCTGCCGCTCCACGAGGCGGAGGCTGCACTTGCTCCCGCTCCCCGTGCCGCAGGGCGGCGGGCAGGGTGGGCGGCAGTCCGGGGGACAGGGCGGACGGTATTCCGGCGGGCAGGGCGGAGGACAGGCAGGCGGACAAGGGGGCGGGCACGGTCCCGGCCCCCAGGGGGGCGGGGCGGGAGGGGGCGGGGCAGGGCAGGCCTCCAGCACCTTCTCCAGCTTGCCCTTCAGCAGCATCTGGTTCTGGGCCACCACGTCCAGCAGGGAGGCCACGCTCTTGTTCACCGCCAGCACGTCCTGGGGACAGGCGCAGGGCTTCGCCCCTGGCAGGGTGCCCAGGATGTACTGTAGCTTCTCGCCCTCGGCGTTGAGAATATGGCTCAAGGCCAGCTCCTCCATGGCGATGGAGGCGATGATCATGGTCAGGGCTTCCTCCCGCGTCAAATCAGCCCCGTTGGGGGGAAAAGAAGGCATCGACATATGAGATACTCCATATAGTACCGCCCCGGCCCGGGGCGGGATGTGCGGCAGGGCCGCCCTGCCGCCGTTCCATCCTATGCCCCGGAAATCGTCCTGGTCCGCCCGCACCCGCCGTAGAACTGGAGCATAGGATACCGTGGGCGCAACGCCGGAGGGCACTTCTGCCCTGCGCCGCTGTTCCGGCCCGCGCCCCAGGCTTGAAAGGAGACACGTTATTTATGTCCATGCCAAGTTTTCCCAATATTGATCCGCCCATTCAGCGGGAGGACGCGGTCAACCAGATCCTCTCCTCCATCGCCATGGAGGAGCTGGGCCTGAGCCACATCCTCAACGCCGAGGGCGAAAAGCTGCAATATATTCTGGGCACCATCCCGGGCCTCAGCGGCCCCGCCGCCACCGTGAGCGACGTGCTGTCCGCCAACGAGAGCGTCCGGAGCCTGCTGGAGACCGCCGCGCAGAACCAGATCTTTTTGAAGGCCAAGATGCAGGGCGCGCTCACCGCCTCCCCCATGCAGGGCCCCACCGGAGCCACCGGGCCCACGGGAGCCACCGGCCCTGCGGGCGGTCCCACCGGGGCCACCGGAGCCACCGGGGCCACGGGTGCCACCGGAGCCACCGGGGCTACCGGGGCCACAGGCCCTGCCGGGGCCGATGGAGCCGCGGGTGCCACCGGGGCCGCCGGGGCCACGGGCGCGGACGGAGCCGCCGGTGCCACGGGAGCCACCGGCCCCACCGGCCCCACCGGGCCCAACGCCACCGCCACCTCCGCCTACGCCGCCAACACCAGCGGCTCGCTGATCGCCGTCGTCCTGGGGGGCACCCTGGTGCCCCTGCCCGACGCCCAGCTGCTGTCCCCGGACATCACCGTCAACGGGGCCGGGACCATCTTCACAGTGAACACCACTGGACGCTACCAGCTCTCCTATGACATCAACACCACGGCGGGCTTGGCCAGCGGCACCCGCCTGCTCATCAACGGCGCGCCCATCACCGCCTCCACGGTGGCCCCGCTGCTGTCCCTGAGCCACTTCTCCAACGAGCTTCTGCTGGACCTGAACGCCGGGGACACCGTCTCCCTGCAAATGTTCGGCGTGGTGTCGGGGGCCACGCTGCTGCCCGGTTCCGCCGGGGCGTCCCTGACCATTCTGCGTCTGAGCTGAGGAGGGTTGCGTTATGTCTCAGCCCACATTTCCCCAGATCGATCCTCCCCTGACCCGGGAGGGAAGCCTGAACGAGATCCTCTCCTCCATCGCCATGGAGGAGCTCAGCCTGAGCCACATTCTCAACGCCGAGGGCGAGAAGCTGCAATACGTCCTGGGCACCCTGCCGGGGCTTGACGAGGCGGCGGCTCTGGAGGAGGTACTTCAGGTCAACCAGAGCGTAAAGGACACCCTGTCCAGCGTCATGGAGCAGCAGATGGCACTGTCCGCCAAGCTGAGCGCGGCCTTGAAGGCCCCCACCGCCCCCGGCCCGGCCGGGCCCACCGGACCCACCGGGCCCACAGGCCCCGCCGAAGGGGCCGCCGGGCCCACCGGGGCCACCGGGCCCACCGGGCCGGACGGCGCGGAAGGGGCGGCGGGAGCCGCCGGGCCCGACGGGGCCGCCGGGGTTACCGGGGCCACAGGCCCCACCGGAACCGCCGGGGCGGACGGGGCCACCGGGGCCACAGGCCCCACCGGACCCACCGGATCAGCCGGACCCAACCCCACGGCCGCCGCGGGCTTTGCCGCCAACACCCAGGGCAGCTCCGTCCTGGTATCGCTGGGAGGCAGTCCGATCCCCCTGCCCGATGACCAGCTGCTGTCCCCGGGCATCACCGCCAACGCCGGGAACACCACATTTACCGTGGCCTCGGCGGGCACCTACCAGATCTCCTACCACGTGAACACCACCCTGGCCCTGCTGATGGGCACCCGGCTGGTGATCAACGGGGTGAACAACGTCCCGTCCACCATCGCCCCGGTGGCGGCCACCACCAGCTTTGAGAACAAGATCAAGGTCGCCCTGCCCGCCAACTCCACCGTCACCCTCCAGATGTATCCCATCGCCCTGGCGGGGACGGCGATCCTGGTGGGGAGCGGCGCGGGGGCATCGCTGACCATTATCCGGCTGGAGGAGAGCGGCACTGCAGCCGGGTCCGGTTCCGAACATGACATTGAAAGGCCCATCGAGGACGAATAAATTCAGCTGCCGGGGGCCGCTGAAAAGGGCTTCCAACAGCCCGTTCCACGATATTCTCACCGAAGGGGCGGCGCGGCCGCTGCTTTGACACACCATGGCCTCCCGCCGGTTTACCGGCGGGAGGCTAAACAGGCTCTAAAGCAAAGGAGGCTTTGTCTATGGTAAGCGTCAGCCTGTGCATGATTGTGAAAAACGAGGAGGACGTGCTGGAGCGGTGCTTGAACAGCGTGTCCGATCTGGTGGATGAGATCGTCATCGTGGACACCGGATCCACCGACTGCACAAAGGAGATCGCCGCCCGGTTCACCCGCCTCGTCCTCGAGTTCCCCTGGCGGGACGACTTCGCCGCCGCCCGGAACGAGTCCTTCGCCCACGCCTCCATGGACTACTGCCTGTGGCTGGACGCGGACGATGTGCTGCTGGAGGCGGACCGGGCCGCCTTCCTGAAGCTGAAGGAGACCCTGGACCCCGCCGTCTCGGTGGTGATGGCCCCCTATCACACCGGGTTTGACGGGGGCGGACGGGTTACCTTCTCCTACTGCCGGGAGCGGCTCATCAAGAACCGGGCGGGAATGGCCTGGGAGGGGGCCGTCCACGAGGTCATTGCCCCGGCGGGCCGGATTGTCTACGCGGACTTCGCCGTCACCCACCGCAAGACCCGCCCCTCCGACCCGGACCGCAACCTGCGGATCTACCAGGCCCAGCTGAGGGAGGGGAAAACGCTGGAGCCCCGCCAGCAGTTCTACTATGGCCGGGAGCTGTACTACCACCAGCAATGGGAGGAGGCCCTGGCGGTCTTTGAGGCGTTTTTGGCGGAGGGCCGGGGCTGGGTGGAAAACTGCATCGACGCCTGCTGCCACTGCGCCTACTGCCAGGAAAAGCTGGGGCGGCCCGAGGCGGCCCTGGCGTCGCTGTTCCGCACCTTTTCCTACGACCGCCCCCGGGCGGAGGTGTGCTGCGAGCTGGGCCGCTGGTTTCTGGAGCGGGAGCGGCACGGGCAGGCGGCCTATTGGTACGCCCTGGCCCTGACCTGCCCCCGGGACGACCGCCGGGGCGGGTTCGTCTCGCCGGACTGCTACGGCTACCTGCCCTGCATCCAGCTTTGCGTCTGCTATGACCACCTGGGCGACCGGGAGCGGGCCAGGGTGTTCAACGAGCTGGCGGCGGCCTGCAAGCCGGACGACCCGGCTGCGGCCCGCAACCGGGCCTATTTCCAGACGCTGGAGTGAGCGGCGGGAAAGAAAAGGGCGGCCTGATACGCGCCGCTCCCCCGCCGGAGCAGGCGGGGGAGCGGCTGTTTCGGTACGGCGGGCAGGAAAGCTGTCGGTTCCTGGGAAAAAATTTGTGAGGAATCCCTATTGAGGCCGGACAGGGCGGGTGCTATAATACAGTAACGACTGCGGAGGAGGATCGCGGAAAAGGAGTCTTGCCCAATGAAAAAGGATGCCCCTGCCGGGGCGTTGACGCAAGCGCGGCCCAAGGGGCTGTTCGCCGGCTGGGCGGCGCGGGAGTCCCTGTGGATGGCGGCGTACTGGCCCGTTTACGGCCTGCTGTTTTACCTGCTGGAGCGGGTCTGCCGCCCGGAGCGGTATCACGTCATGTATACCGCGTTGGACGATGTGATCCCGTTCCACGAGCTGTTTGTGATCCCCTATGTGTTCTGGTTCCTGTACCTGATCGGCATACATTGCTACACCGCCAAGCGGGACGCCGCCGCCTTCCGGCGGCTGATGGCCTTTGTGGTGGTGTCCCACACCTGCGCGCTGGCGATCTTTTTCCTGTTCCCCACCTGCCAGCACCTGCGGCCCCTGGTGTTCCCGCGGGACAACGTCCTGACGGACATCGTGGCCTTCTTCTACCGCATCGACACCAGCACCAACGTGTGCCCCTCCCTCCACGTGGTGGGCTCCATGGCGGTGTGGTACGGGGCCAAGGACACGAAGCTGCTCGCCCATCGGGGGTGGAGGGTGTTTTTCCTCCTGGCCACGGCTTCCATCTGCCTGTCCACCGTGTTTCTCAAGCAGCACTCCGTGCTGGACGTGGCGGCGGGCCTGCTGCTGAGCCATGTGGTGTACCGCCTGGTGTACCACCCCGTCCGGGAGGGCTTCCTGGGGCTGGGCCGACGGGCGGAGAGACGCCGCAGAATCTCCCGGCGGGCATAGGTCCCGGACAACGGAATACTGAGGCAAGGCGGTCCCGCTCCGGGGCCGCCTTTTCGCGCCCCGCTTGCTTCCCCCCGGGAAACGTGGTATACTAAGAGCCTGTATTCACACGGGAAAGCGTTCCAAACCCATCCAAATCAGTCTGCGAGGTGTCCCCCATGAAGCTCATGGTCATCGACGGCAATTCCATCGTCAACCGGGCCTTTTACGGCGTCAGCCAGAACCTGTCCACCCGGGAGGGCCTGCCCACCAACGCCATCTTCGGCTTCCTCAACATCCTGCTCAAGCTGCTGGAGGAGGAGAAGCCGGAGGGGCTGGCGGTGGCCTTCGATATGCGCGCGCCCACCTTCCGGCACAGGGCCTTCGCCGAGTACAAGGCCCAGCGCAAGGGGATGCCGGAGGAGCTGGCGGTGCAGATGCCGGTGCTGAAGGAGGTGCTGGACGCCATGAACATCCGCCGGTACGAGCTGGAGGGCTGGGAGGCGGACGACCTGCTGGGCACCATGGCCCGGGTGAACGCCGGACAGGGGGGCGATACGGTGATCGTCACCGGGGACAAGGACGCCCTCCAGCTGGTGGACGGCAGCACCACCGTGAAGCTGGTGTCCACCCGCATGGGCCAGACCACCACCCGGGACGTGACCCCGGAGGCGTTCCGGGCGGAATACGGCTTTGACCCCGTGAACATGATCGACCTGAAGGCCCTCATGGGGGACTCCTCCGACAACTACCCTGGTGTCAAAGGGGTGGGGGAAAAGACCGCCCTGGCCCTGGTGCAGCTCTACCACACGGTGGAGCACCTCTATGACCATATGCCGGACATCTGCTCCGCCCCGGACACCCCCGCCAAGCCGGGGCTGGTGAAGAAGCTCACCGAGGGGGCGGACAGCGCGAGGCTCTGCAAGGAGCTGGCCACCATCTGCTGCGACGCGCCCATGGGCTTCGACCCGGCGGACGCGAAACGTCAGCCCTTCAACGGGCCGGTTTTGTACCAGACCCTGCTGAACCTGGAGTTCACCAAGCTCATCGACAAGCTGAAGCTCACCCCCGGCCCTGCCGGAGCGGACACGGCCCAGGAGCAGCCGGAGGCCCAGGTCACCATGATCCCCGTGCGCACCGAAGCGGACTTTGCCGCCGCCCTGCCCAGGTGGGAGGGGGCGGACTGCGCGGCCGTCCTGCCCCTGCCGGAGCTGGCGGGGGTGGCGGTGTCCCTCGGCGGGGAGGGCGAGGCGTACCTGTACGACGTCCGCGCCGCCGCCTACGAGGGGGACTACCACGCCCTGCTGTCCGCCCTGTTCGGCCCCAGGGTGAAAAAAGCCGCCCACGGGGTAAAGGAGCTGTGCCGCGCCCTGCTGGACGAGGGGATCGAGCCGGAGGGCTTCGTGTTCGACACGGAGCTGGCGGCGTACCTTCTCGACCCCACCGCCGGGAGCTACGAGCTGCGCAAGCTGGTGGTGTCCTACTTCAAGAAGGAGGTGGAGCAGTCCGCCGCCTACAAGGACGAGACGGCCTTCTCCCTGCTGGACGACGGCCTCAAGGCCCAGACCGCCTGGTACGAGGACACCGCCTGGATCGAGGTGTTTTACGAATTATTCAAGCCGAAACTGGAGGAGTTTGGCCTGCTGTCCGTGCTGACGGACATTGAGCTGCCCCTGTGCCCGGTGCTGGCCCGGATGGAGCGGGCGGGCGTGCTGGTGGACGCCCAGGCCCTGTCCGACTTCGGCAGGCAGCTCCAGACGGGCATCGACACCCTGAAGGCGGAGATCTACCGCCTGGCGGGGGAGGAGTTCAACATCCTCTCCCCCAAGCAGCTGGGCCATATCCTCTTTGACAAGCTGGGCCTGCCCCCGGTGAAGAAAACCAAGACGGGCTGGTCCACCAACGTGGACGTGCTGGAGAAGCTGCGCCCCCAGCACGAGATCGTGGGGGCGGTGCTGGACTACCGCCAGCTCACCAAGCTGAACTCCACCTATGTGGAGGGACTGGGCAAGGTGGTGGCCGCCGACGGGCGGATTCACACCAGCTTCCAGAACACCGTCACCGCCACCGGACGGCTGTCCTCCACCGAGCCGAACCTTCAGAATATCCCCGTGCGCACCCCTTTAGGGGCGGAGATGCGCAAGATGTTCGTGGCCCCGAAAGGCAAGGTGCTGGTGGACGCGGACTACTCCCAGATCGAGCTGCGGCTGCTGGCCCATATGTCGGGGGATCAGGCCATGATCGGCGGCTTCAACTCCGGGGTGGACATCCACACCGTCACCGCCTCCCAGGTGTTCGGGCTGCCCCAGGACGGGGTGCCCCCGGAGCTGCGGCGGGCGGCAAAGGCCGTCAACTTCGGCATTGTGTACGGCATTTCCGCCTACTCCCTGTCGGAGGACATCCATGTCACCGTGGCCCAGGCCAAGGAGTATATGGAGAAGTATTTCGAGCACTATTCCGGCGTCCGGGCCTATATGGGCCGGGTGGTGGAGCAGGGGCGGGAGGACGGCTTTGTGTCCACCCTCTACGGCCGCCGCCGCTGGCTGCCGGAGCTGAAAAGCTCCAACTTCAATACCCGCTCCTTTGGCGAGCGGGTGGCGCTGAACATGCCCATCCAGGGCACGGCGGCGGACATCATCAAGCTGGCCATGATCAAGGTGGACGCCCGCCTGCGGGCCGAGGGGCTGGAGGCCCGGCTGGTCCTCCAGGTCCACGATGAGCTCATCGTGGAGTGCCCGGAGGGGGAGACGGATCAGGTGAAGGCCCTGCTCCAGGAGGAGATGGAGGGGGTGGCGTCGCTGGCGGTGCCGCTGAAGGCGGACGCCAACGCGGGGCGCACCTGGGCGGAGTGCCATTGACCGCCTCCAACCGGGAGCGCGGCAGCCTGTAGGGGCGCACATGGTGCGCCCGCCGTTCCCCGGCGTCTCTCGCAAAACGCGGGCGGACAATGTCCGCCCCTACAAAGGGAGGAACCTAAAATGAGTTTATTCGATACTTTTGACCCTGATTCCCCGGAGATCATTTTCGCGGCTTCCCACCACCCTCCCTTGGAGGGCTTTCCGGAGACCATCGTCATCACCTTCCAGGACGAAACCTTCCGGGTGCTGGAACAGCTCTGCCCCACGGAGGTGGTCGCCAAGCACCACGCGGGCCGGGATATCCCGATTTACCGGCTGAACTGGAACGGACGGAGCATCGGCATCTGCCAGACCCTCCTGGGCGGCCCGGGCACGGCGGGCCTGCTGGAGGAGGCGTTGGCCATGGGGGCGAAAAAGGTTTTGCTCTACGGCTCCTGCGGGGTGCTGGACTCCGCCCTGGTGGCGGGGCACTTCATCCTGCCCACCGCCGCCTACCGGGACGAGGGCGTCAGCTACCACTACCTGCCCGTGGGCGACTATGTGGACATACCCACGGCGGAACGGCTGGGCGAAATCTTTGACGGGCTGAACCTGCCCTATGTGAAGGGCCGTGTGTGGACCACGGACGCCTTCTACCGGGAGACCCGGAACAACATGGCAAAGCGCAAGGCGGACGGCTGCGTCGCCGTGGACATGGAGTGCGCCTCCGCCATGGCGGTGGGGCAGTTCCGGGGCGCGGAGGTGTACCAGTTCCTCTACGCCGAGGACAGCCTGGACGGGGACGCCTGGGACCGCCGGACCATGGGCGCGGTGCCCGCCTCCAGCTACGAAAAATACCTCCGGGTGGCGTTGGAGGCGGCGTCGCGCTTATGAGCCGCTGGGAGGAATGATCATGCTCGGAACACGGGAATATTACGACAAGACCGCGGCGGAATGGGCGGAGAACGGCTACGGGGACGGGGAATACCTGCCCTGCCTGGACGAGTTTTTGTCCCTTCTGCCCCCCGGCGGGCGGGTGCTGGACCTGTGCTGCGGCGCGGGATACGAGACGGGCCGCATCCGGGCGCGGGGCTTTGAGGCCCTGGGGCTGGACTTCAGCGGCGGGAGCCTGCGGATTGCCCGGGAGCGCAACCCGGACCTCCCCTTTTACCAGGGGGATATGCTGGAGGACTACGCCCACATTGGCATGGTGGACGGCATCCTGCTGTCCGCCGGACTGGTCCACGTGGAGACGGCGGACCTGCCCCGGGCCTTTGCCCGGATGGCGGCGGTGGTGCGTCCCGGCGGCTATGTGCTGGCCTCCATCCGGGAGGGGCGCGGCAGGCTGGAGGAGTGGAGCCTGCGGGAGATCGACGGGGAGCGGTACGACCGCAACTTCATTGCCCACACCCCGGACGAGGTGATGGGCGCGGCGCGGAGGTGGTTTTCCTACTGCCGGGAGCTGGCCTCTGACAGGCCCATCTGGCGTCAGCTGCTGTTCCGGCGGGAGGGTGGGTGCCCATGAAGCTGCGCATTGTCCCCATGACCGCCCGGCACCTGCCCGCCGTGGCGGAGCTGGAGCGGGTCTGCTTCCCCGCCGACCCCTGGAGCGAAGCCCTGTACCAGGCCGCGCTGGACAACCCCGCCGTGGCTATCCTGCTGGCCCTGGGGGAGGACGGCGCACTGCTGGGCTACGCCGTGCTGTCCACCGTGCTGGACGAGGGGAATCTGGACAACATCGCCGTGGCCCCGGACTGCCGCCGCCGGGGGGTGGCGGACGCCCTGCTGTCCGCCCTGACCGCCTTCGGGCGGGCGCGTCTGGCCTGCCTCATGCTGGAGGTGCGAGCATCCAACGGCCCCGCCATCGCCCTCTATGAAAAGCACGGCTTCCAGGCGGTGGGGCGGCGGAAAAACTATTATGACGCGCCCCGGGAGGACGCAATCCTGATGACCCTGAAATTTGGGCCTGATACAGGGCGCACCATGTGCGCCCCTACAGATGGAGGAAGCTATGAAACTGCACCTGCTGAACAAAGAGGAGCTTGCCGCCCTCTATGAAAACGAGATGACCGCCGACTTTCCCAAGGCGGAGCTGAAGCCCCTCCGGGCCATGCTGCGGCTGATGGACCTGGGCCGCTACGACCCCCTGCTGGTGACGGAGGGGGGCCAGCCCCTGGGCTACGCCCTGGTGTGGCTGCCGGAGGGCCGGGAGGGCGCGCTGCTGGAATATTTCGGCGTGCTCCGGGGGAAGCGGAACGGCGGGCTCGGGTCCCGGATTCTGGCCCTGCTGGCGGACCGGTACGGACAGCTTTTCGGGGAGGCGGAGGCCCCCGGCCCCGACGCCTCCCCCCAGGAGAACGACCTGCGGCGGCGGAGAATTGCCTTCTACCAGCGCAACGGCTTCCGGGTGCTGGACTATGAGTGCGCCCTGTTCGGGGTGCGGTTCCACTGCCTGTACCGGGGCCCGGAGACGGACGACCGGAGGGTGGAGGCCCTCCACCGGGGCGTGTACGCCGGGTACTTCTCCCCGGCCCACATGGAGCGGTACATCCAGCTTCCCCTGGCCCCCGGCGAGGCGGTGAAGCCCGCCCCGGAGTGGGTGGAGGAGGCGTTCCCCTCCCTGGCGGACTACGAGGAGAGCCGGGAAGGGGAGGCTGTAAAGCTCATCCAGGGCTTCTGGCTGGCCCACAACCGTTACCGGCAGACGGAGGAGGAGGCCGGGGCCGACCTGCGGGCCTGGACCGGGCAGGGGCACAGGCTGTATTTCATCGCCCTGGAGGACGTAACCGTGGGCCTGCTCCACCTGGGCAGCCGGGGCGGGGAGATCGACTGGCTGGAGGATCTGTTCGTCCTGCCGGAATACCAGGGCCGGGGCATCGGCGGCCAGGCCGTCCGGCTGGCGGAGGCCATGGTGCGGCAGTATTCCCAGTCCATGTATGTGGAGGCGGCGGCCCGGAATGAGGCGGCCATCCGGCTGTACCGCCGACTGGGGTACGACTGCCTGAACAGCGTCACCCTCCGGAAGGATTTTCCCGGCTATGACTACGATGTGGTGCGGACGGAGCAGGTCTATGAGGAGCGGTTTGAGATCAGAAAGGATAAGGAATAAATAGAATGAAAATTAACACGGAGCTGACCGGGGCGCGGGTATACATCCGCGATTACCGCCCCGCCGACCTGGACTTTGCCGCCGGGATGTGGCTGGACGGGGAAAACGGGCGGTATCTCAGCGACCCCGCCCGGGACTATGTGGACGAGGCCTTCCAAAAAGCACTGGATACCCTCCAGGACAGCGAGACGGGCTGCTACCTCACCGTCTGCCTGAACGGGACGGGGGAACGGGTGGGCACCTGCTGCCTGTTCCCGGACGAGTGCCGGGAGGGGTACGACATCGGCTACTGCGTCCACAAAAGCCGCTGGGGGCAGGGGCTGGCTGCGGAGGCGGTGGGCCTGCTGGTGGACTGGGTGCGGGCCCAGGGCGGCAGGCGGGTGACGGCGGAGGTGGCGGACGCCAACCTCCCCTCCCGGGCACTGCTGGAAAAGCTGGGCTTTTCCATGGGCCGCCCGTCGGAATTTAAAAAGTACCACATGGACGTGCGCTATCCCAGCCACATCTACCAGCTCACGCTGGAGCCGCTAAACATCACCCTAGGGGAGCGCACCGCCGAGAGCGCGGCCCGCTCCTTTGAGCGGATGAACACCCCGGCCATCCGGGCCACCCTCCCGCTGAGGGCCAGGACGGCGGAGGAAGCGGCCGAGGAGTTCCGGGCCTCCCAGCTCCCCGGCGCGTCCAGCTTCGGGCGGACCATCCTGGCGGACGGGCGGCACGTGGGGGACGTGTGGTGCTACGGCATCCGCCCGGACAGCGCGCCCGCCGCCATGGTGAGCTATTGCGTCTTTGAGCCGTCCCTCCGGGGCCGGGGCGCGGCGTCCCAGGCCCTCGGGCGGTTCCTCCCGGAGGTCGCGGGGAAATACGGCCTGAAAACCGTGGGGGCCTTCACCTTCGCGGACAACCTGCCTTCCCTCCGGGTGCTGGAGAAAAACGGCTTCCGGCTGGCGGAGGAATTTGTGGAGGACGGCGCGGCCTCCCGGTATTACCAGATCGATTTCGAGTGAGAGAAAGGGCGATTGCATGAACATTTTGGCCTTTGAGTCCTCCTGCGACGAGACCGCCGCCGCCGTGGTGCGGGACGGGCGGACCATCCTGTCCTCGGTGATCGCCTCCTCGGCGGATATGCACGCCATTTACGGCGGCGTGGTGCCCGAGATCGCCTCCCGGAAGCACGTGGAGGCCATCTCCGGGCTGGCGGATGAGGCGTTGAGGCAGGCGGAGCTGTCCAAGGGGGATGTGGATGGGATCGCCGTCACCTACGCCCCGGGGCTGATTGGGGCCCTGCTGGTGGGGGTGTCCTTCGCCAAGTCCGCCGCCTTCGGCTTGGGCGTGCCGCTGATCCCGGTTCACCACGTCCGGGGGCACATCGCCGCCAACTACCTGGCCCACCCGGATCTGGAGCCGCCCTTCCTGTGCCTGTGCGTGTCCGGCGGCACCACCGCCATTGTGGACGTGGCGGGATACACCCGCTTCACCGTGCTGGGAGGCACCCGGGACGACGCGGCGGGGGAGTGCTTCGACAAGACCGCCCGGGTGCTGGGCCTGGGCTATCCCGGCGGCGGGCCCATGGACAGGCTGGCCCGGGGCGGGGATGACAAGGCGTTTGCCTTTCCACGGGCCCACGTGGCGGACCACCCGCTGGATATGTCCTTCTCCGGGCTGAAAACGGCGGTGCTGAACACCATCCACAACGCCGCCCAGAAGGGGGAGGAGCTGAACCTGCCCGATCTGGCGGCCTCCTTCGCCGCCGCCGTGTCCGACACCCTGATCCCCCGGGTGATGGAGGCGGATCGGAGGCTGGGCTACCGCAAGATCGCCGTGGCGGGGGGCGTGGCCGCCAACAGCCGCATCCGGGCGGATCTGGAGCGGGCCTGCGAAAAGGCGGGGGCGAAGCTGTGGCTGCCCCCCCTGTCCCTGTGCGGGGACAACGCCGCCATGATCGGCAGCCAGGGCTACTATGAGTACCTGGCGGGCCATACGGCGGGCTGGGAGCTGAACGCCCGGGCCAGCCTGGATATCTCCAAGGGATGAGAAAAGGCCCCGCCTGTCTGCACAGGCGGGGCCTTTCACGCTTCGGTTACAGCTCGCAGTCCTCGTAGTCGTCGTACTCGGAGGCGAAGCGGCATTCCGCCTTCTTCTCCTCGATCTTGTCGGCCACGGCGTAGAACGCGTCCACGATCCGGTCCCAGTAGGCCACCACGGCGCACACCGCCGCCGCGGCCACCATCAGCACAGCCACGATTTTCAGAACAAAACGGGCGACCTTCATAGCAATTCCTCCTCCAAATCAATCGTCGTCCCGGAGGGACGCGCACAGGTGGGCCACCGCGGCGCAGGCCACCGCCGACGCCGCCAGGGCAATGGCGGCGGTCCTCAAAATAAAGCTGGCAATTTTCATACGCAGGCCCTCCTTTTATCATTGACGCAGTGAAAAAGAAGTGTACGCTTCTTTTTCACTTGTGCGGCACGTCAGTGCCGCACAAGCCGCAAAGCGGCCTTGCGTCAAATTTCATAGTCGGCGCACGGGCTTTGCCTACAGCGGCACAGCCGCTGTTTTGAAAATCGGTATGCTGCCGATTTTCAAGTGTGCTGACTATACTGGTGATTCTTAGTTTACACGATACGGGGAGAAATTACAATGGCCTTTTTGAAAAAACTTCCGCTGTCTTGACAGTCCGCCGCTATTTGTCCCTGTTCCGCCGGTACCAGTCCAGCTTATCGTTCCACTTCCGGCCGGAAAGCCGGTAGTACAGCTCGATCCCCCCAGTGATGGCGGCGAAGATCAGCGCAAAGAACAGGCCGAACAGCACCCACGCCCCTGCCTGGCCGGTGGGGAACCAGCGGAAGCCCACCGCCGCGGCGGTGAGGACGGCTCCAAAGGGCACCACAAACACCACCAGCCGCCAGCCGTAGGCAAGCTTTTTAAACAGCAGGTCGGAGAAGGCCACCACCTGCATTGTCCCTGCCGCGATACACACCAGCAGCAGGGAAAACAGGATGGACAGCGGTGCCGTTTCCTGCTTGAACACCCACTGGAAAAACAGATAGAAGCACATGGCGGCGGTATAGCACAGGGCGGTGACCTCTTTGATTGTCGTGCATACCTGGAAAAACTTTTTCATCTTGTCCGCTCCTTTCTAAGAGCCTGTTTAAAATCTGGCGGAATGCCAGACAGGCGCAGATTTTTTTGCTGGGCAAGGCGATTTGACGCAGGAATACTTTGTGTATTTCCAGTCAAGTCAACGCGGCCCAGCGGAAAAAGATGTGCCGGGATGGCGTTTTGATAGATTTTAAACAGGCTCTAAAGCCCTAATTTCTGCTTGATGGCGGGGACGTACTGGCGGTTGGCCACCACCACCTCGCCGTTGGACAGGGTGAGCCGCAGCCGCCCGCCCAGGTCGGGCCGCAGGGACTTCACCTGGTCAAAGTTCACGATGGCCGACTTGCTCACCCGCACGAAGTCCCGGGGGGCCAGCTGCTCCTCCAGCTCGTACAGCCGCAGGCGGCTCTCGTACACGCCGCCGGCGGTGTATAGGAACGTGCCCCGATCCACCGTGTCGATGTAGAGCACCTCGTCCTCGTCCAGGATGCAGGTCTGCCCGTCCTGCACCCCGGTGAGCCGCGCCCCGGACAGCCGGAGCAGCTCCGCCAGCCGGGACACCTGCCCGTCCATCCGCCCGCAGCGGATGATCACCTCCGGCTCCTCCAGGCCGGGACGCTCCTCTACCGTAACCTTCATAGGACTCCTCCTTTCGCAGCTGCAAGCACAGCATACATAACCGGCCCGCCCTTGGCAAGGGGGAAGAACGCGACCTGCCGGAATGTCTGCGCAAGGCGCAGAAAACCGGGCGCGGAATCCCGCGCCCGGTTCAGATTACAGCAGATCCTTCCGCTTCAGGATGATCCCCGCCACCACGATGATGGCGATGGAGATCAGCAGGGGGGGCCAGAAGCTCCCGGCGAAGGGGAGCCAGCCCACGTTCATGCCGTAGAAGCTGAACACGATATTGGGCACCGTCATGAGGATGGTGACGGAGGCCAGCAGCTTCATGATCACGTTGAGGTTGTTGGAGATGACGGAGGCGAAGGCGTCCATCATGCCGGAGATGATGTCGGAGTAGATCTGGGCCATCTCGATGGCCTGCCGCACCTCGATGAGCACGTCCTCCAGCAGGTCGTGGTCCTCCTCGTAGAGGGTGACGATCCGGCCCCGGAGGATCTTCTCCAGCGTCACCTCGTTGGCCTTGAGGGAGGTGTTGAAGTACACCAGGGACTTCTCCAGATCCAGCAGCTGGATCAGCTCCTTGTTCCGCTGGGACTTGTAGAGCTGTCGTTCCATGTGGTTGTAGGTCTTGTCGATCTGCTTCAGGTAGTTTAAGTACCGCTTGGCCACCAGCAGGAGTATATTCAAAATGAACCGGGTGCGCTGCTCGGTGCGCACGTCCCGCACCACGCCGTTTTGCAGGTCCCGCACCACCGACGTCTCCTTCAGGCAGACGGTGATGATGTGCTTGCTTGTGACGATGATGCCCATGGGCAGGGTGGAGTACACCACGCCCGTCTCGTCCTGCTCCATGGCGGGGGTGTCCACGATGATGAGGGTGCAGCCGTCCTCGCTGTCGATACGGGAGGTCTCCTCCTCGTCCAGGGCGGCCCGGAGGAAGGACGGCTCCACCGCCAGGGTGGCGGCCACGGTTTTCAGCTCGTCCTCGCTGGGGTTGATCAGGTTCACCCAGCAGCCGTCGGTGACGGAGTTCAGGGGGGTCATTTTGCCCTCCACCGTCTTGTGAATGGTCAGCATAGCTTGCTCACGCCTTTCCCGGGCGGGCGGGGACACCCAAAAGGGCACAAAAATCCCCCGCCGCTCCGCTTGTAAATTTTCCCAACGGCAAAACGCCATTGGTCAGCGGGCGCACGGGGAGACAGGGAGAGCTGGCTCAGCGGGTGCGCCGTGTTGGTACGGTGTGACTTCGACTTAACGGATCGCTGGACACGACGCAGTTCACTTCCTTTATCTGCTTGAGTTCCGCCGACGCGGATTTATTATAGCCTGTTTTCCGCCGGATTGCAAGGGGGAAAATCCTCCGGCCGGGATCCCGGCCAGCTTATTTTCGCGCTCCGATTGGGCGCATCACGGGGCGGCTTCACTCCGACTCGGAGGAAATCCGCCTCCGCTTCGCGGCGGCTGGGTTTTCCTCCTCGCTCCGCTCCATCCGCCCCTATGCGCCTATCGTCGCAGCAGCAGCGGTTGGAGCTGCTCCCCCCGGAGGGCGGCCTCCACCGTGTCCGGCACCTGGGCGAAGTCCGCCACCAGGGAGGCGGGCTTGCCCGCCCAGTCGTCCTGGCCGAAGGGGACAAAGTACACCTGCTTCCGGCCCAGCAGGGAGCCTAAATTGGGGGCGGAGGCCCCCAGGCCGTCGTTGGTGGACACGGCGAGTATGAGCGGCCTGCCGTTGCGCAGGTGGGCCTTGGCCGCCATGGTGACGCAGGTGTCCGTCACGCCGTGGGCCAGCTTGGCCAGGGTGTTGCCCGTGCAGGGGCAGATCACCAGCACGTCCAGCAGGCCCTTGGGGCCGATGGGCTCCGCCCCGGCGATGGTGTGGATCACCCGCCGTCCGCAGAGACGCTCCATCTCCCGCATGAAGTCGTGGGCCGCGCCGAAGCGGGTGTCGGTGGCCGCCACCGTCTCGGACACGATGGGGGTCACCGTCCCGAACCGGGCGGCGGTCTGTTCCAGGGCGTCCAACGCCCTGGACATGGTGCAGAAGGACCCGCAGAAGGCGAAGCCCACCCTTAATTCCTTGAGATTCACAGGTTCAATTCCTCCATAATATGATAAACGGTGTCCTTGATGTACCGGCCCGCGGTGACGGGGGCCACCTTCCCCGGCAGGGACAGGGCCCAGATCACCCGCACGCCCAGGGCGGCGGCGGCGTCCAGGTCCACCCCGCCGGGGCGGGAGGCCAGGTCGATCACCAGCGCACCCTCCTTCAACGCCGCCAGCTCCTCCACCCCCAGCACCGGGGCGGGCACGGTGTTGAACACCAGGTCGTAGCTGCACAGCCAGTCGGGGAGGCGGTCCACCCCCTCGCTGCCCAGGCCCATGCCCTGGGCGGCGGCCCGCTGCTCGTACCGCCGGGCGGACACCCACACGTGGGCACCCAAGGCCCGCAGGCGGGGGGCCAGGGCCTTGCCCAGCCGCCCGAAGCCGATGACCAGGACCCGGGCGTCGTGGAGGGTGATGGGCAGCTCCTCCAGGGCGATCTGGAGCGCGCCTTCGGCGGTGGGCACCGCGTTCAGCACCGCCAGCTCCTCCCGGGCGAAGTAGTCCCGGAGCGTCAGCCCACGGGCGTCCGCCAGCTCCTTCAGCCTGCCGTCCACCATCCCGGCGCACACCAGCTGGCCGGGGCGCAGGCCGTCCAGCACCTCCTCCAGATGGTGCCTGCGCTCCGACAGCGGCGTGTTCAGCCCGCCGTCCGGCCCCGCCGCCGGGAGGGGCAGGATCACGCAGTCCGCCCGGTCCGCCCCCGCCGTGGAGGGCTCGCATTTCATTCCCGCCCCCTGTTCCAGGGCGTAGGTATGTACGCTGTGCCCGTCGTCCGCCAGCAGCGCGGCCAGCGCGGCCTGCCGGGGGTCGCCCCCCATCACCCAGATATTTTTTGCCCGCAGCATAAGAAACCTCCTCGGCCCTCCGGCCCTGTTTTCGATCATCCCAGTGTATTCCCCCTGGGGAGGGCGGGTGACAGCGCAAACCCCGCGCAAGTTTTTCCCCAAACCGGGCATACTACCCCTACCAAATACATGGGAGGGATTTACCATGCCAAACGCCTACGAAAATTACCACAAGGGGAACGTGGACTTCATGGAGAGCAAGACCCGCGAGAATCTGATGCGCGCCTTCGCCGGGGAGAGCCAGGCCCGGAACCGCTACACCTTCGCCGCCTCCGCCGCCCGGAAGGAGAAGCTGGAGGCGGTGGCCCGGGTGTTCGAGTTCACCGCCGACCAGGAGCGGGCCCACGCCAAGGTGTTCTACGACCTGCTGCTGCCCTCGGCGGGGCAGAACATCGCCATCGACGGCAATTACCCCATCGACCTGTCGGACAAGACGCTGGACCTGCTGAAGGCGGCACGGCACAACGAGTACGAGGAGTTTGAGCACGACTACGCCGCCTTTGCTGAGATCGCCCACCGGGAGGGCTTCGACCTCATCGGCGGGCAGTTCGAGCTCATCGCCCAGATCGAAAAGACCCACGGCGACCGCTTCGGGCTGCTGGCCGAGCTGCTGGAGAAGGGCACCCTGTTCGGGGAGGACAACCACCAGGAGGTGTGGATGTGCCTGAACTGCGGGGAGATCATCACCGCCTCCCTGGCCCCCCAGGTCTGCCCCGTCTGCCGCCACGGGCAGGGGTACTATGTCCGGCTGGACATGGCCCCCTACACGGCGGGCAAATAAACGAAGCCCCCTGCCCAATCGGGCCGGGGGCTTTGATTTATGCTTGCTTTTACTGTCTTGACAGCTTATAATAGGGGCACAAAACAACGGGAGGGATTCTCCATGCGCCACGATGTAAACTACACCATGCTCACCGACTTCTACGAGCTGACCATGGGCAACGGCTATTTCCAGACCGGGCTGAAGGACCGGGTGTGCTACTTCGACGTGTTCTTCCGCAGCGTCCCCGACGGGGGCGGCTTCGCCATCGCCGCCGGGCTGGGCCAGGTCATCGACTACATCCAGAACCTGCGCTTTGACGAGGAGGACATCGCGTACCTCCGGGGCAAGGGCATCTTCGCCCCGGAGTTCCTGGAGTACCTGAAAACCTTCCGCTTCACCGGGGACATCTGGGCCGTCCCCGAGGGCACCCCCATCTTCCCCCGGGAGCCCATCCTCA
>ERZ779623.206-NODE-206-length-28385-cov-7.785387_pt1 | contig 28385 bp, 18 predicted proteins | sample MGYA00514189_ERZ779623 | MGnify/ENA primary metagenome ERZ779623 (study PRJEB29562, sample SAMEA4376712) | mouse gut metagenome | isolation source: Cecum | study: EMG produced TPA metagenomics assembly of the A DSS colitis mouse model was used to assess the... | reverse complement strand
GAGTGAAAAGAAAAATAAGAAAGGGGAGAATGCACAAAAAGTGAAGAAGAACCAGATGAGGTGATAGGTTGCCGACAACCTATCACCATGTCTCAAAGTGCCATGAATAAACTGTTTCAAGATGTCCGGTGATAGGTGAAAGAGAAAAGTGAAAAAACTCTATGTATGTGAGAGAGCTTTTTTTATTTTCTATTTTGTAAGCCGGCAAGGTCTGCGTTTCTGAAAAAAAACAATATATTTGCATTCGTAAATATCGCAAAAGTAAGTAGTTACGGTGATTTTTATGAATTCTGTTTTCTTTTTTCGCAGGTAATGTGACAGTATGAACGATAAAATTGACACCATAGTAGCGGGAGTAAACCGGAAGGATGAAAAGATGTGGGGCGATTTCTACGATCGTTTTTATGCTGCTTTATGTGTTTATGTTTCCAAGATATTGCCGGTTCCCGATGCGGTGGAAGATTTGGTGCAGGAAGTCTTTATTTCTGTATGGGAGGGCAAGCGAACCTTTTCCGATATGAAAGAACTTACCAATTATCTCTATCGCGCCTGCTATAATAACACCTTATTATATATACGCAATAATCAAATTCATGATACCATATTGAGTTCTTTAGCCGAAGAAGAAGGTGTAGAGGATGAAGATATGATTTATGCATTGACGGTAAAAGAAGAAATTATCCGCCAACTGTATTGTCATATTGAAGAACTTCCTGCCGAACAACGCCGGATTATTTTAATGAGAATTGAGGGGCATACGTGGGAAGAGATAGCGGAACGTCTGAAGATAAGTATCAATACCGTCAAAACCCAAAAGACCCGCAGCTATAAGTTTCTCCGTGAAAGGCTGGGGGATTCCATGCATTCCATAATTCTTTGTTTATTTCTCTAAAAAGATAAAAAGTCATTCTGATACTTCTTTATCTTTTTATTGATTGATTAAGATTTGTTTTCTTTGTTAAAATCAAAAGATTTTCTTTTATATTGTGACATTATGATATATTTCTGCCCCTAAATTCTGATTCCTTATTCTCCTATCTCAAAAAAATATCATCTTTTTGTCACCCCTTTCTATGAGTTGTGTATATCTATAATAAAGATGAATTAAACAATTGTTTAATTAAAAAAATCGCAATAAGATGAAGAAGTTCGAAAATGTATATCAAGATGCCGCTTTGATGAGAAAGGTTCTTTTGGGAGAAGCTGATGAAGTGGAGCAACAAGACCTTGAAAAACGGCTGGCGGAATGTCCGGACTTACAAAATGCATATGAACAATTACAGAACGGGGAGACTTTGAAAGTCGCCTTTGGAGAATATCAAAAATATTCGTCAAAGAAGGCTTATCAGTCTTTTCTTCAGAATATCGGGCGGATGGAACCGGAAGCGCAGAAGCGCCGTTCTCTCCGTGTTTGGTGGTACGCTGCTGCGGCTGTCGTTACTTTAGTCGTTGCCCTTTCTTTCTATATGTCGAACTATATCTCACCGGAAAAAGAGGGGAAGGCCCTGATTCAGCCGGGAACCCAGCAGGCACAACTGACTTTGCCCGATGGCAGCGTGATTGATGTGCATAAAAAAGAAGTAAGCGTAGTAGTGGACGGTGTTCAAGTAAAATATAAGAAAGGAGTGCTGTCTTATCAGCCTACCGTCACAACACAACATGAGGAGAAAAGCGTTGAAGAACAACCTGCCAAATCAAATGAACTGGTTATACCGCGTGGGGGTGAAAACACCGTAATCCTTGCCGATGGAACGACAGTGCATTTGAATGCCGGCTCCAAACTGACTTATCCGGTACGTTTTGGCGGTAAACGCAGAATTGTACGTTTGGAAGGCGAAGCCTATTTTGATGTTGTGGCGGATGAGAATCATCCGTTTGTGGTACAAACTCATCTTGGAGAAATAACCGTACTTGGTACTGAATTCAATGTGAATGCTTATGCCGATGCCCCTGTCTGCTATACGACTCTGGTACATGGGAAAGTGAAATTCTCCACATTAAATGCGGAAACGATTACTCTTTCCCCGGGTGAACAGGCTGTTGTATTTGCCAATAGTTCAACGAAACGCGAGGTGGATTTGGAAGAATATGTTGGTTGGGTAGATGGTATGTACATCTTTAATGACCGTCCCCTGGGCGATATTATGAAGACATTCGAACGCTGGTACGACATACAGGTTTATTACGAAACTCCGAACCTGCGAGACATTACCTATAGTGGCAGCTTGAAGCGTCACGGAACAATAAACTCCTTCCTGGATGCACTGGAACTGACGGGCGACCTGACTTACAAAATCAGTGGGCGGAGTATATTGATATATGACAAAGCGGATGAACAGGAATAAAAGGGTAGAATATTAGAATAATTAGAATATTAGGTACACAAAAGTTTAATTATTAATTTATGAGAGAAAAACGATGGCTGCTATGTTTTCTAGTGGCAATGTGCTGCACGTTTAGTGCATGGGCTTTACCGTCACAAGACAAGACGGTAACTTTGAAACTGCACAATGTCTCTATCGAGACTGTCCTTGATGCAGTGAAGAAACAGACAGGCGTGAATATGTTGTATAATTCACAAATGTTCAAGGGCGTTCCTCCGGTGTCGATTAATGCGAAAAATGAGCGATGGGAGATTGCGCTTAAATTGATTCTTAATCCGCAGGGATTTGATTATGCAGTGAAAGACGGTATTGTGGTGATCCGCAAAATGCAGGCGGAGAAACGGGAAAACCGTATCCGTGGTATGGTGACAGATTCGAATAAGGAGCCGATACCGGGAGCTAGTATTATCGTTAAAGGTACCCGTTCTGGTACTTCAACAAACATTGAAGGTGAGTTCACGCTGGATGTGAAAAGTGATAAGGTGACTTTGGAAGTTTCTTTTATCGGTATGAAAAAACAAACTGTTCAGGTGGACGCTACCCGCAAGAAGATGCTTGAGATTACTATGGTAGATGATGTGAAGACACTGGATGATGTTGTCATCAACGGATATAGTAATGTTCGTAAGTCAAGTTTTACAGGTAGTTCAACACAGATTTCGGGTAATGATTTGCGTAAAGTATCACAGACAAATGTAATTGGAGCTTTGCAGACATTTGACCCCTCTTTCCGTTTGGTTAGTAATACACAATTTGGTTCTGACCCTAATGCATTACCTGAGATGTATATTCGTGGTCGTTCCGGTTTTGGTGTGAAGGAATTGGACAAAGACCAGCTTTCCAAATCGAATCTTGAAAATAATCCGAATCTTCCTACTTTCATTATGGATGGTTTTGAAGTAAGTATTGAAAAAATATACGACTTAGATCCTACCCGTATCGAGAGCATGACTATCTTGAAAGATGCTGCTGCTACTGCCGTTTACGGTTCCCGTGCTGCAAATGGTGTGGTTGTGATTACCACTGTTGCCCCAAAACCGGGTGAAGTTCGTGTTTCTTATAATTTTACCGGTACATTGGAAATGCCCGACTTGCGTGACTATAATTTGGCGAATGCTTCGGAAAAGTTGGAAATTGAACGACTTGCCGGATTGTATGATAAGGGAAATAATGGTAATAGTGACACGGCTACTGGTATGAATAAGTATTATGAAAGATATAGCTTGATTCAGAAGGGGATAGATACAGACTGGCTGTCTCTGCCACTGCGTAATGCTTTCAATCATAAACACAGTGTTTATATTGAAGGTGGTACTCCGAACTTGCGTTACGGTGTTGATGCTTCATATAATGGAACTGAAGGTGTCATGAAAGGTTCAGGGCGTGACCGTTATAGTATAGGTTTCTCTTTGGATTATCGTGTGAAGAAATTGCAGGTAAAGAATACAGTTACTTTTGGGCATACTAAGTCAAAGGAATCTCCTTATGGGTCTTTTAGTGACTATACAACTTTGATGCCTTATGATACTCCTTATTTGAATGGAGATTTAGTAAAGAGGTTGCCGTATTCCAGCATGGTGTCTACTGTAAATAATCCTTTGTATGAAGCTACGCTGAATAATTATGAATGGAGTGCTTACGATGAAGTGGTAGACAATCTGAGCGCTAATTGGTATTTGAACGATTATTTGACTCTTAAGGGACAGTTTAGTATAACCAGGCAATATACAAGCAGTGAGCGTTTCTATGATCCTTTGTCCTCTAAAGTATCAGTATTAGGTACAAAAGATTCCAATTTGCAAGGTGATTTGTATACAGGAAATGGTGGCAGTCTTTCTTGGAATGCCAATGCTTTTTTATACTATACCCGCAGTTTCGGAAAGCATAATTTTAACTTCTCTGCTGGTTGGGAAGCTTCCGCTTCTACTACAGATAACACTTCTGCCCATTACCGTGGTTTCCCTTCCGGTCAGTTCAGTTCATTGAATTATGCTGCTGAGGTGTATGGAAAGCCGACACGTACGGAGAATACTACACGTCTTGTCAGTACGCTTGCTACCATGAACTATACTTGGAATGATATTTATCTTGCCGATGCATCTGTACGTTTCGACGGCTCTTCGGAATTTGGGGCTAATCAGAAGTGGGCTCCTTTCTTTTCCGGTGGTGTCGGTTTGAATATTCACAATTATAATTTCTTGAAAGGAAACAAGAATATCAATAAACTGAAGGCTCGTGTCTCTTACGGACGTACCGGTAAGGTGAATTTTCCAGCTTATGCGGCGACTACGATGTACGAGTCTTTGTTTGATGAATGGTATATCACCGGTTATGGGGCTGTATTGAAGGCTTTAGGTAACAAAGAACTTTCGTGGGAAAAAACGGATAAATTTAACTTTGGTGTTGAAACCCAATTCTTTAACCAACGTCTGACGCTTGATTTTGATTATTATTATGAAAAGACCATCGATTTGATTAACGATGTAACTCTATCGCAGACTTCCGGCTTTTCTACCTATAAGAATAACATGGGTGAGGTGGAAAACAAAGGTTTTGAAATGCAGTTACGTGCCGATATTTATAGAGATCGTAACTGGGCAATTGCTTTATGGGGGAATATGGCGCACAATAAGAATAAAATCCTGAAAATTTCCGAATCTCAGAAGGCGTATAATGAACGTGTGGCTAACTTCTATAAAAAGGAATTGGAATATCAGGAACTTTACCATACTTCTCAGAAAGATGCTAACTATGCAATACCTATTCCTCAATATGAGGAAGGTCAGTCGCTGACCTCTATTTGGGCTGTTCGTTCTTTGGGTATTGATCCTACTACAGGAAAAGAGTTGTTTTTGAATAGAGATGGTTCTGTAACTGATAAATGGGATGCTGCTCAAGAGGTAGTAGTTGGTAATACGGAACCCAAGCTGAATGGTTCAATAGGGTTAAACGCTACCTATAAGAATTGGAGTCTATTTGCTGCTTTTCAGTATGAGTTTGGTGGACAAGAGTATAACCAAACGTTGGTAGACCGTGTTGAGAATGCAGATATTGCCAATCGCAATGTAGATTTGCGTGTGCTGACTCAACGTTGGCAGAAGCCGGGTGATGTGGCGGAATTTAAAAATATAGCAGACAGTAAACTTACCACTTTGCCTTCGTCCCGCTTTGTGCAAGATAACAAATACATCCGTTTAAGTGCCGTAACATTGAGTTACGATTTTGACCGTGAGTGGATTAAAAAACATCTGCACATGAATATGTTACGTCTGGAAATGAGTTCCAGCGATTTCATTAATTGGCATTCTATCCGTCAGGAACGTGGTTTGAGTTATCCTAAATCCTGGAAGATAGACTTCTCGTTAAAAGCACAATTCTGATAATAAAGGAGAATAAAGAATATGAAAAGAATATATAGAACGATTGGTTTGTTAGGGGCGATGTTTGCTTTAGGAACATCATGCAGTGATTGGTTGAATGTATATCCGTCTGATCAGATAAAAGAAGAGTTTTTGTTTGAAACAGGAGACGGATATCGGTCGGCATTAAATGGTATCTATCGCAAAATGGCTTCATGGAGTATTTACGGTAGTAATTTGAAATGGGGGCTTATAGACGCTTGGGGACAGGTATATGATATGGAACTGGCACCTACTGATGAGGGAGGTGGACAAGCTATGAGACAAATAGAACAGTTGAAATTTACAGACCAGCGGTTAACACCCACCACAGACCAAATGTGGAGTGACGCATGGAATGTGGTAGCTAATTGCAATGAATTGGCACAACAGGCGGAATTGGCAGATAGTACACTTTTCCATAGCGGAGAGCTGGAACGTAAAATGATTTTGGGAGAAGCGATAGGTTTACGGGCATATATGCAGTTCGACTTGTTACGTATATATGCTCCTTCTCCCGCAATGAATCCGGGCAATCAGACTTTCATTCCTTATATAAATACCTATCCGGCTTATGTTAGTAATCGTGAGGCGGTTTCTTATTGCTTGGAGCAGACCATTAAAGATTTGAAAAGAGCTCAGGAGTTGTTGTTGGAAGTGGATAAAAGTGCCAATTGGAGGGATCGTTTCGAGGAAGGTAAAAATGATGAAACGTTGTTTTGGGCTTCTCGTGGGTTCCGTTTGAACTATTATGCCGTTACTGCCGAACTGGCTCGTGTATATTTGTACGCTGGTATGCCGGATGAGGCTTACAAGCAGGCTGAGATTATTATTCAGCAAAACAGTCTTTTTGCTGCGCTTACGGACGAAAGAACTGCATTGGAGGCACTAAGAGAAGGTAACGTAAAAATGTATGATGATATTATATTTGCTCTTTATTCTCCTAAAGATCTGGTAGAATGGGATCGTGTGATAAATCATAGAAATGATAAGTCTGAGGATAGTGGTAAAAAGAACTATTTCCTAGGTATAACTTCTGCTATTGCTAGCGAACGTTATGGTAGTGATTTGACAACGGATTGGCGAATCCGTTATCAAATGGAGAAAAAGAATTATAATGATTATCGTTCAATGAAATATTATCAACAGCCGGATAGTTATAAATATTCAGGAATAAACAATGTAATTATCCCTATGTTCCGTATGTCGGAAGTTTATTATATAGCGGCTGAAGCTATCTATCAGACAGATCTGGATAAGGCGAAGGAGTATCTGAAAACTGTAAAAAAGAGCAGAGGGCTTGATGTTGATCTGGAAGATGTGACTGCATCTCAATTTATGGCTATGCTTGTAAATGATGCTCAGAGAGAATTCTTTGGAGAAGGACAGACTTTCTTTATGTTTAAGCGTTTGATGAAGACTATGAAAGGAAGAGAAGAAGTGCTGGCTACAAGAGAGAATATGGTGTTGCCGTTGCCAGAGTCTGAAAGTGCGATTTAATTTTTTTAAGAGTTAGAAACCTATGAAAATGAAAAATATATTGTTGACGGGGATGATGGCAGGCATAGGCGTATCGCTGTTTTCCTCTTGTCAGGAAGAAGGACTTGTTCTTAATGGGAATGATGTTTCTTATATTAATTTTAATAAAGATTTGACGAAAGATACAACTCGAATCAGTTTTGAATTTTATCCTTTGGAGGAGGGGATGGAGGTGAAAATTGCCGAAGTACCAATTGAAGTGGCTATCTTTGGTAAGATTCAAGATAAAGATTTGGAATTTACCCTGAGTGTAGATGAGAAGATGTCTACTTTTCCTGCGTCTCAATGCATTCTCCCTGAAAAGTGTATCTTTAAAGGTGGACAATTATTGGATACTATTTATGTAAAACTGAGAAACTCTTCCGACTTAAAGAATACTACTAAGATTGTGGCTCTGAAAATAAATGCAGGAGGTGAGGTTGGTGAAGGTGTAACAAACTATTCCAGAGCGATAATTGCTGTGACAGACCGTCTTGTAAAACCTGACTGGTGGGACTATAAGGATCTCTATGATGGCGAATATAGTTCAGTAGATTGGTATTATCTAGGTGATTATTCAGAAACAAAGTATCGTATGTTTTTGGAGATATTGCAAGATAATAATGATGAATTGTTTGATGGTAAGGATAAGGTGAAGTTACGTAAATACTCTTTGTTATTGAAGTATAAGGTAGAGGAAGAAAATGCCCGAAGAGATCCAGAGGATCCTTTGAGAGATGAGAATGGTGTAATTATAGAGGTGCCTGTCGCCGGGTAATTTAAAATAAAGATAATAATGAAGAAGATATTGACATATATACTTGTTGGAGCAGCTATGGTGGGCTTCTCGGGTTGTTTGGATGATGACAATAACTATAATTATAGTGAGGTCAACGCATTGGTAGGAAAGGAGATTACTGGAATGAAAGCTGAGTATTTGCTTGCATTTGAGGAAGAGGTAACTATAACTCCTACCTTTGAGTTTACGATTGACAAAGAAAAACCGGATGTTTCTTATGAATGGAGGCTGGATGGTGTGTTATTGCCGGAAGAGACAGGACCTTCTTGTACATTTAGCTTTGAGCGTGGTGGTGTGCACGAAGTTACTTATACGGTGATAGATAATAAAACTGGAGTTAAATTCTCAAGGAGCTGCACACTGAGAGTGCGCTCACCGTTTGCTCGTGGTTGGTTAATATTGAGTGAGGATGGTGCACAAAATTCCCAACTTTCTTTTGTGGGAGCCAGTTCAATCAATTATAAATTGACTGTGACTAATGGTACGGAAGTAGCTGAGATTGACCGTGATTCACTTGTATATAACCAAGTGGTAGAAAATGTATTGCCCGGATTAGGTTCTCATCCTAAGGGGTTACTTTTGAATGCCGGTTATCTGAGTGAATATGGCGAGGTTCTTGAAATACCGGATGAAGTAATTGTGATGCAAGATCGTTGGGCAGAGTTAAACGGTATTACATTGGAACGTGAGGTCTACACTGATGAAGAGTTTAGAGGAGATTTACCGCAGAATTTTGCTCCGGTGTCGGCTGCCATGACTTACTCAGGTAAAGCTTTATTAAATTCCGATGGATACATTTATTGGGCGAGTATGGTTACTCACAAAGATTTTCACTCTTGTGGTTATACTTCTGTTCCGTTGGGCAAGAATAGAAAATTCAAGGGACTTTATCAGAGCTATAAAGTTAATAGATATCATGGAGTCATGCCTGTTTTCACGGAAGATAATGAGATTGCAGGTCTTATTGACGATGCAATTCCTGCATATAGGACTCCTGACATATTGGAGATATCTAGTTATAGTAGCCAAGTATACAGTGTACAAACAGGAGAAGACAGTGAGGCACCTGTAGATGAAAGGTATAAATTGGAAGATGGTTGGAAAATACTGGCTATGATGCCGGCGTCTTCAAATGATGCTGGATATCAAGACACCAAACCAGGTTGGGTGGCAATTATAAATAATGGTTCTCAATATAAGTTACTGTACTTCCAATGGAAAATGGGAACTGCTCGTTATTATAGTAGGATTTCTACTATATCCTTTGAAGAATACGAACTCAATGGCTTGACAGGATTCACAGATATGGCAGTATTTAATAATAAAAAGTATGTGGTGATAGCCAATGGTAACGACTTGTATTATTTCCAGTATGGAGCAGGAAATGGAGCTGCATTGAAGAAACTTCATACATTCAATTCTCCTGTGAAGTCATTGGCAGCGAATGATATTTATGTTTTTTATAGTCGCTCATATCCCGTGAGTTGGCAACCGGAACATAACGGACAGTTGGGAGTAGCTTTGGAAGATAATACCTTTAGTATCTATGAAGTTTGGGAGACGGAAGATAGTAAGGCGGTGGCTACGGATGTGAAGATCAACCAGCTTTTTCCGGATCCGGCAAATCCTGTAACTAATAACTTTGGTAAAATTGTGGATGTTCATTATAAATATGGATCTGTAGGAGAATTTCTTGAATTTAAATATTAGGAAGAGAATTACCAAAACACAATATGGGATATAAAATTAGAATACTTTTGGCCTTGTTTGTCGGAGGTTTGGCTACTGTAGCCAAACCTCAGCAATTGGCTAATTATGAACTTGCGAAGAAATTCAATGCTTTTACTGCGGGAGGAAAACTCTCTGAAAATAGTTCTGGTGTTCATCCCCGCGAGATTAACGATACAGATAATTTTTGGTTTGATTATCGGACGTCAGCTGGAAGATTTTACTATTATGTGACTCCAGATAAAGGGAAACAAGAATTACTGTTCGACAACGATGAGATGGCTATGGCACTATCGGAATTGACAAGAGAGAAAGTTGACCCGAGGACGTTGAGATTTTATGATTTCAAATTCTCTAAAGACCAGAATTCGTTTACTTTTGAACATGGAAACAAGGCCTACGAATACAGCCGCATTACCCGTAAATTGAAAGAAGTCGAGAAGGAGAATAAGAAGACAATGGATGAGTATGATTACCTCTATATGAATTACTCTCCCGATAAAAAGTATATCCTGTTTGCCAAGAATCATAATTTGTATGTGAAAGGAAACAAGGAATTGGGAGTGGATACTACCGAGGTGCAACTCACTTTTGACGGAATGCCTCTTTATACCTATGCGGACGAGAGAGACGGCTTTTATCCTGATAGGGAGATGTCCACCAACGCACGTTGGTGTAAAGACAGCCGTCATGTATATTTTGTGATGGAGGACGAACGGAAGTTACATGATTTTTGGGTGATTAATTCTCTTTCGGATAAACCGGAACTTGTGAAGTATAAATATGAATACCCTGGTGATAAGCACGTGACACAGAATGAACTGGTCATCATTGACGTAGTGGAGAAGAAAGCCCGTAAAGCGAATGTTGGCAAGTGGCCCGATCAATACATAATGGTGTTTTCCACTTCTTCCAAAGGGGATTTGATTTTCTTTGAACGTACGAGGCGTACATGGGATGAAGTGGATGTCTGCTCCGTGAATACTTCTACATTAGAAGTCAAAGAATTGATTCACGAAGTAGACAAGCCTTACCGTGATGTGCATGCTCGCAACGTGGAGGTGCTGAATGACGGAAAAGATATCCTGTTTCGTTCTGAGCGTACGGGGTGGGGACATTATTATCATTATGACGGAAGCGGGAATTTGAAAAATACCATTACTTCCGGAACATGGGTGAGTGGGCATATTGTTGCTATCGACACATTAAAGCGTGAGATTTATTTCTATGGATATGGGAGGGACCCGAAGATGGATCCTTGTTATTATCAATTATATAAATCTCATATAGATCGTGAAGGAGCCACTCAGATAACTAAAGAAGATGCTCAGCATCAAGTACACTTTTTAAAATCCCGACGCTATTTTATTGACTCGTTTTCGAGGGTGGACATGGAGCCACGGACACTATTGAAAGATAATACCGGTAAAGTGATTTTAGAGTTTCCCAAACCTGATTTGGCACAGGTATATGCTGAAGGTTGGAGAAAGCCCGAGCGTTTTGTAGTGAAGGCTGCTGATAATGTTACAGACTTGTATGGAGTGATGTGGAAACCGTCAAACTTTGATCCGGAGAAGAAATATCCGATTGTCTCAATTGTTTATCCTGGTCCTTACTATGGTTTTGTGCCTACCAGTTTCACTTTGGACAATAGTTATTGTACCCGTATGGCGCAACTTGGTTTTATTGTCATTACTGTAGGTCACAGAGGAGATACTCCTATGCGTGGAAAGGTATATCACCGTTATGGTTATAATCATATGCGAGACTATCCGCTTGCGGATGATAAATATGCTATTGAGCAACTTGCGCAGCGTCATTCGTTTATTGACGTTGATAAAGTAGGTATCTACGGTCATTCAGGTGGTGGACTTATGGCTGCTGCAGCTATTTGCATGTATCCTGACTTTTACAAAGCTGCCGTTTCTTGTTCCGGAAATCATGATAACAACATCTATAATCGTGGATGGGGAGAATGTTACAATGGGGTGAAGGAAGTGGAGAAAGTTGTAAAAGACAGTTTGGGTAACGAGACAAAAGAGTATGAATATAAGTTTAGTGTAAAGTCAAATGCAGAGATTGCTAAGAATCTGAAAGGACACTTGATGCTTGTCACCGGAGATATGGATAAGAATGTGAATCCAGCACATACATATCGTATGGCTCAGGCTTTGATTGAAGCCGGAAAGGATTTTGATATGCTGGTGATTCCGGGTGCCGGTCATGGATATGGTTCTGCTGATAAGTATTTTGAAAAGAAAATGTACCGTTTCTTCGCTAAACATTTGCTGGGTGATACTCGTGCGGATTATTGGGGAGACATTAATCGCAACAAATAAGACAATAGATAAGATTTTATGAAAAACTCTCTCTTTAGATATGTGTGTCCGTTGGTTGCATTGTTGATATGCAGCTTTGTCGGTGCACAGCAGAAAGCGAATTATAAGTTAGCGGAGAAGTTCCGTCTGTTGGAACAAAATCCTATAATAAAGTATTCAACAGAAGTCAAGCCAACGTTTATCAACGATACGGATTGTTTTTATTATTCGTTTACTACACGTGAAGGAAAGAAGTATTATTATGTCAATCCGAGGAAAAAGGAAAAACGTCTCCTGTTTGATACGGCTGAATTATTGAGTAAAATTGCGGCATATACCAAGAAAGCCTATTCTTCGGCAGACCCATATCTGTCTTTCACTTTCATGAAGGATAACGAAACGATTCGTGTTGATTTTGACCGTGGGCTTTATACATACAACATTCATACGAAAGTGTTGAAACAGCTTAATGAGAAACCATCTTATGGAAATAGTGATCCGTATTGGATGAAATATTCGCCGGATAGTCTTTACTTTCTTTATGCCAGCAAGGATAATTTGTATTTTGTCGGGAATCAGAAGAAAGGACAAGATACTATTCCTGTACAACTGACAACGGACGGTGAACCGAATTATACATTTAACCGTGAAGATGAGGGCATGATGGAAGGACGCTTCGGGGCTGAGTCCGCTCATTGGATTCCGGGTAGCCATCGTTTTTATGCAGTTCGTGAGGATAACAGGAAAGTGCGTGATTTATGGTTAATCAATTCGTTGTCTACTCCATATCCGACACTGAAAACTTATAAAGCCGAACTGGCGGGCGATAAACATGTCACCCAATATGAATTATTGATTGGAGATGTTGATACCCGTGAAGTGAAGAAAATTGATATTAATCGTTGGCCTGATCAGTATATTGACGTATTATATATTTCGAAAGACGGGAAACGTTTGTACTTCCAACGCTATAACCGCCCATGGAACCAGTCGGATATCTGCGAAGTAGATGTAGAAACCGGAAAAGTGCGCGTGGTGATTCATGAAGAAAACAAACCGTATCTCGATTATCAGATGCGTAATGTCTCTTTCTTGAATGACGGAAAGGAAATCCTGTTCCGTTCCGAACGTAACGGTTGGGGACACTATTACCTGTATGACACGGCAACGGGAAATCTGAAGAACCAACTGACTGATGGAACGTGGGTAGCCGGTCCGGTTACCAGGATTGATACTATCGGGCGTAAGATGTATTTCTATGGTTATGGTCGTGAAAAAGGTATTGATCCTTATTACTACATCCTTTATGAAGCTCAATTGGATCGTCCGAATGCTGTTCGTTTGTTGACTCCGGAGAATGCGTCACATGATGTCAGTATCTCTCCGTCTTACCGATATATGGTAGATTCTTATTCTACCGTTTCGCAGGAATCGGTGAATGTGGTTCGTAACCGGAATGGAAAGGTAATCATGACGTTGGAAAAGCCCGATTTGCAGCCTGTGTATGAGATGGGATGGAAAGCGCCGGAACGCTTTAAGGTAAAAGCTGCCGATGGAGTGACCGACTTGTATGGCGTGATGTGGAAACCTGCCGATTTTGACTCGACAAAGGTTTATCCTATCATTTCTAATGTTTATCCGGGACCGTTCTTTGAATATGTGCCGACACGTTTTACGATTAGCGATGTTTATAACACCCGCCTGGCTCAACTGGGATTCATTGTAATAACCGTAGGTCACAGAGGCGGCACTCCGATGCGTGGAAAGGCTTATCATACCTACGGATACAACAATATGCGTGATTATCCGTTGGCGGATGATAAATATGCTATCGAGCAACTGGCTGCCCGTTATCCGTTTATTGATGCAACCAAAGTTGGTATTTACGGACATTCCGGTGGGGGATTTATGTCGGCTGCCGCCATTTGCACTTATCCCGATTTCTATTCGGCTGCTGTTTCATCGGCTGGTAATCATGACAACCGTATTTATAATAAAGGTTTTGTGGAGATTCATTTCGGTGTGGATGAGAAGGTGAAAACGACTAAAGACAGTTTGGGAGTAGAAAGCACGACGTATGATTATAGTGTCCGTGTACGTCCGAATCAGGAGTTGGCAAAGAATTATAAGCACGGCTTGCTGCTGTTTACCGGTGCGATGGATAAGACTGTGAATCCGGCTAACACATTGCGTCTGGTGGATGCGTTGATTAAGGCAGATAAGGATTTCGAGATGTTTGTATTGCCGAAATGTACACATGGATTCTTCGGTGAGTCCGAGGACTTTTTCGAACATAAGATGTGGCGTCATTTTGCCCGCTTGCTGTTGCATGACAACTCGGCAGATTCTGATGTCGATTTGAATAAGGATATGATTAAAGATGACAGGAGAAGATAAGATGAACCGGATATTTGTACATATAGGGATTATAGCGGGCTTGTTGTTGGGTGGAAGCTTGTCTGTTGAGGCTCAGAAGAGGTCGTTGGATATAGAAGCGTGTACATCTTGGAAACGTATTGATGCGCCGGATATTTCACCGACAGGCAGGTGGGTGACTTACCGTATATCGTTGATGGAATATAATCCGGATAGCAAGGAAGAAAAACCTCTGCATTTATTCGATTCCCGTACGCGGAAAGAAATATTGTTGAATGGTGATATAGAGCGCCTGGAATTTTATAATAACGATCAGGGAGCTTTTTATCGGCAGGCGGACTCAGCAGGAGTAATGAAGACGTTCTTGTTGTCATTGCCTTCGGGAGTAAAGGCCGAATGGAAACATAAAGAGGCTTTTCGCCCTGTAGAAGGGACTCCTTACTCAATCTCTGTAACTAACGTGCCGAAAGATACGGTGAATCATGTCCCGGCTTTTAACAGGCTGGTGGTACGTCATTTGAAGACAGAAGTTGCTTTTCATATTGACAGTATCGGCTATCATACATTGTATGACGGTGGACGTTCTATTCTTTTCATTCGTAGAAAGTCAGGCGGGAACGAGCTATGTTATGGTCCTTTAGCCGGTCCATATAAGACTCTTTATCAGAGTTCTGTAAAGAGTGAACCCTCTTCTTACAGTTTTAATGAAAAAGAGATGACCGGGGAGTTTAGCGTAAATGATTCTTTGTGGTATGCTTTCTCATTAAAGAAGCCGGGTTGTAACTTACTTTTTGACCGCAAAGAGATTGTTTTACCTGATGGCATGGCTGTCGGGCGCATTGACTTGTCTAAAAGCCATAATTTTCTGATACTTGAACTTCGGGACTCACAGCAGATTTCACGTAGAAGGGAAGAACCGGAAAAGAAACCGGACAAGAGCTTTGAATTGGAGTTGTGGACATGGAACGAAATGGAAGTTCCGACTTTACAACGGGGCGGACGTTATAGGCAGGATAAGTCGGTGACGTATATTTATGATATTTCTTCTAAGAAGCTTACTGAAATTGCCCCGTCTACCGTAGATTTACTCTTACCATCGGGAGCAGAGAAATTGGATTATGTGCTTTACACGGACGAATCTCCTTATAAGACGCAACGTGAGTGGCTGGACCGGTTGCCGTTCGATGTGTATTCGGTGAATGTGCATACGGGTGCGAAACAACTGATCGGACGTAACTATCGTACTGCTCCGAAATGGTCGATGAATGGCAAGTGGGCGGTAATGTATGATCCGATTGCCCAAGTCTGGAATAAGTTTGATGGTGCTACCGGTAAGGTCGTTAATATATCTGATGCTATCGGTTATCCGATGTTCGTGGAAAGTTATGATAAACCGGCTCCTGCCCCCGCTTATGGAATAGCAGGGTGGACGGCTGACGGGAATAATGTCTTTCTGTACGATGCATATGACTGGTGGAAGGTTGATTTGACTGGAGAACGTCAGCCGGAGTGCCTGACTAAAGGGTATGGTCGCAAGCATGGCAAATCTATTCGTAAAATGACGAGCAATATAGATAAGGATGTTTTTCAGAAAGACGAAACTGTCATTGTCAGCCTTTGGGATAAAGACACGATGGATGAGGGTGTCTATCAGCTTGATATGAAAGGACGTCTGAAGAAGCTGATGGAAGGGAATTATGTATATACCATACACCGTTTCTCTGACAATCATAAGTATTGTGTTTGGAATCGTCAGAATGTATCGGAATTTCGGGATTTGTGGTGGAGCAAGGCTGACTTTTCAAATCCGGTCAGAGTAACGGATGCCAACCCTCAACAGGCGGATTATAAATGGGGTACAGTCAAACTGGTGAAGTGGACCAATTACGAGAATAAGGAAAATAAGGGATTGCTTTACTTGCCTGAAGATTATGAGCCCAAAAAAGAATATCCGGTGCTGGTACAGTTTTATGAAACCCATTCCGGTGAGCTGAATATCTATCATGCACCTTTACTGAGCAGCGCGTTAGGAGATCCTGTATATTTTGCCAGCAATGGTTATATTGTGTTTATGCCGGACGTGCATTTCACGGTTGGGACTCCCGGCCAGAGTTGTTATGATGCTGTGGTTAGCGGAACAAAGTACTTGATAGAGCAGGGGATAGCGCATCCCGGGAAAATTGGTTTGCAGGGACATAGCTGGTCCGGTTATCAAACATCCTATTTGGTGACAAAGACAGATATTTTCACCTGTGCCAATATTGCGGCTCCTATCACCGATATGGTTACCGGCTATTTGGGAATTCGTAATGGAAGTGGGCTGCCGCGCTATTTTATGTACGAAGAGACACAGAGCCGGATGGGAAAGACCTTATGGGAAGCGAAAGATAAGTATTTGGCTAGTTCTGCAATTCTGGAAGCAGACAAGATACATACACCTTTATTGATATTGCATAATGACCAGGATGAGGCTGTTGCGTATGAACAAGGTCGTGCTCTTTATTTAGCTATGCGCCGCCTGCAACGTCCGGCATGGTTATTGAATTACAAAGGTGAAGGGCATTTTGTAATGGGCAGAGGTGCTCAGAAAGACTGGACTATCCGGATGATGCAGTTCTTCGACTATTACCTGAAAGGAACCAAAGAGCCGCGTTGGATGAAGGAGGGTATTCATCTGAGAGAACGTGGCATTGACCAAAAATATGATTTACTAGAAAAATAAATGAAATGAAGAAACTATTAATTACAGCTATGACTCTGTTCTGCTTTGCGTTCAGCAGCTACGGACAGGGCAAAGTGGAGAAACAAATTATTGGTAAATGGTGCAATCCTTATACCTACAAGTCTACAGGTGAATTCAAAGGATTTGAATTCAAAAAAGGAGGAAAATGCTCTGCTGTCAATATCCCTTCTTTAGATTTAAAGACTTGGAAGATTGATAAAGACGGCTATTTGATTATTGAAGGATTCAGCAAGGAAGACAATGGAAAAACGGAAGTGTATAAGACACGTGAACGCATCGGAAAGCTGACAACTGATTCATTGGAACTGGTTACACAGGACGGACCACCGAGATTAGCTTTCCTGTATCTGAATACGAAATCAATCAAGAAATTGGTGACTCCGGAAGTAGCTCCCGACAAGAAGAAATAAATCTCTCTCTTAAATAATTTAGTGTTAATATTAGCATTACGTTGCTAATGAAGGCGCCCCGTCGTATTGGTTACGATGGGGCGTTTTTTTCATTATATGTTATAGTATATCTGGATGAATCGTCAACAGGATATAGCTTATAGCTGTCGTACCGCCAATGCCTTATTTTCTGCCGCTTCCATAATTTCCCGTTCTCCAGGGCCTTTATCGTTTATACCGCAAAGATGGAGTATCCCGTGAATAATGACACGATGTAGTTCATCGTCATAGGATGCACCGAATTGCTTTGCATTGGTGCGTATCGTATCCAAGCTGATGAACAAATCGCCTGATAAACGGTCGCCCTCGCAATAGTCGAAGGTAATGATATCTGTATAATAATCGTGTTGTAGATATTGGCGGTTTACTTCCAGTATTTTCTCGTCGGAACAAAAGATATAGGCGATTTCACCGAGTCTTTTTCCATAGGAAGCGGCTACGGCTTTTATCCATTCCGTAGTCTCACGTTTTTTGATATCAGGCATCTTGACGCCTTCTGTTTGATAAGTTACAGCCATAATTGAATGTTATGATTTAAAAGAAAAATAAATAACTGATTAAGATAGCGGCTATGATACCGGAGAAATCGGCGATTAAGCCGCAAGTTACCGCATTGCGGGTTTTACTGATACCTACACTGCCGAAATAGACAGCCAGAATGTAGAAAGTGGTATCCGAAGCTCCGCGTACTACACAACTCATACGTCCTACAAATGAATCGGGCCCCAGTTCTTTCATCGTATCAATCATCAATCCGTTTGCACCGCTTCCGCTAAGTGATTTCATCAGTGCCGTAGGCAATGCACCTACAAAGCTGGTATCCACTCCACACAATCCTACTACATAACCGATTCCACCCACTAAGTAGTCCATCGCTCCCGAAGTGCGGAATACAGCGATACCTACAAGGAAAGCCACCAAATAGGGAATGATACGCACAGCCGTGGTAAAACCTTCTTTAGCCCCTTCCACAAAGGAATCATAGACATTGATTTTCTTTCTGATCCCTGTTAGAATAAACAGGATGATAACACCGAACAGAATGATGTTGGCTATCAGTGTGGAGTAAGTTCCCATTTCCTCACGGGAGACACTGATAAACAGATAAATCAATCCGGAAAAGAAGAGGCAGACTACACCCATCAATATCAGAATCGGCTTATTGATTAAGTTTATCTTCTGGGCAATGCTGACGGCTATAACTCCTACCAAAGTAGAAATGAAAGTACTTAGCAAAATAGGGATAAACACATCTGTCGGTTGTGCGGCTCCCATTTGTGCGCGATATACCATGATGCTGATGGGGATAAGGATAAGTCCCGAAGTATTGATGACTAAGAACATAATCATTGGATTGGAAGCCGTATCTTTCTTCGGATTCAGCTCCTGCAATTCTTTCATTGCTTTCAGTCCCATCGGAGTGGCGGCATTATCCAGTCCGAGCATATTGGCGGACATATTCATAAAGATAGACCCCAGTACAGGATGCCCTTTAGGAATATCCGGGAACAAACGGCAGAGTACCGGACTCAAGAAACGTGCCAAGGCACTGATTAACCCGCTGTTTTCACCGATTTTCATAATACCCAGCCAAAGGGCTAATACTCCGGTAAGCCCGAGAGAAATCTCAAAAGCTGTCTTTGAAGAGTCGAATGTCGAGTTCATGATAGCGGTGAATATCTCCGTATCTCCCAGGAAAATCACTTTTGCGAGGGCGATGACGAAGGCTATAAGGAAGAAAGCTATCCAGATATAATTTAGAACCATAGTCGATTGCGTGTATTATAGATTTATATATATCATATATACGATATATATCGTGCAAAAGTAATATTTTATAGTTGCTTTTCATGCTACCGGGCTTTTTTTATTCATCTTTCTTATATTGAAAATGAATGTATTTCTCTATCTTTGTCTCCTACTTTCGAGAAATAAATGGAACAAGAAGATTTTAACATACGCGAACATCAGCTAACTTCAAAGGAACGGGATTTTGAGAATGCACTCCGCCCGTTGAGCTTTGAGGACTTTAGCGGACAGGATAAGGTGGTGGAGAACCTTCGCATTTTTGTGAAGGCGGCACGCTTGCGTGGCGAGGCGCTAGACCATGTCCTGCTTCATGGCCCTCCCGGCTTGGGAAAGACAACTCTTTCGAATATCATCGCCAATGAACTGAATGTCGGCTTTAAAGTGACTTCTGGTCCGGTACTTGATAAACCGGGTGACTTGGCAGGTGTACTGACCAGTCTCGAACCGAATGACGTGCTTTTTATTGATGAAATCCATCGTCTGTCGCCCGTCGTGGAAGAGTATCTTTACTCTGCCATGGAAGATTATCGCATTGATATTATGATTGATAAGGGGCCTTCGGCACGTAGTATTCAGATTGATTTGAATCCTTTTACGTTAGTGGGTGCCACTACACGCAGCGGCCTGCTAACGGCTCCGCTTCGTGCACGTTTTGGTATTAACCTGCATTTGGAATATTACGATGATGATATCTTGAGTAACATTATCCGTCGTTCCGCATCCATCCTGGATGTACCCTGCTCGGTGCGTGCAGCATCGGAGATTGCTTCCCGCAGTCGTGGAACACCGCGTATTGCCAATGCTTTGCTTCGTCGTGTACGCGACTTTGCGCAGGTGAAAGGTTCCGGATCTATTGATACGGAAATCTCCCAGTTTGCGTTGGAAGCATTGAATATCGACAAATATGGTCTGGACGAGATAGATAACAAGATACTTTGTACCATCATAGACAAGTTTAAAGGCGGCCCTGTGGGATTGACAACCATTGCAACCGCTTTGGGCGAAGATGCGGGAACCATTGAAGAAGTATATGAACCTTTCCTCATAAAAGAAGGATTTATGAAGCGTACTCCCCGTGGTCGTGAAGTGACGGAACTTGCTTACAAGCATTTGGGGCGTAGCCTGTATAACAGTAATCAGAAAACGTTATTTAATGATTAATATAAGGTTAATGTAAAGTTAGCAGAATGTTAATATAAAGTTAGTGTAAATTAGTAGTAAGTCATATCTCATTAGGGGAATCTCCGAGAGTTAATAGTCGGTAGTATTCCCATTCTCCTCCTTCTGGAAGGAGGAGTACCCGTAGGGGGAGGTGGTAGGTGAATACATAAAACAAATGATCTATGCACGATACAATGAATAAGTCTGAACTGAAATCAGTTCGAAAAGATTTAAGAAATGGGGGCACCTCTGCCGAAGCCACTCTTTGGAAACTAATCAAAGGAAAGCAAATTGATGGACTTAAATTTCGTCGGCAGCAGAGTGTCGGTCCTTATATTTTAGATTTCTATTGTCCGCAATTCCGATTGGGTATAGAATTGGACGGAGAAGTACATTCTACTTCGGCGGCAATGGATTATGCGGATACTCGTGCACGTTTCCTGTTTAATGAGAAGGGTATATGGGTCATTCGGTTTGAGAATAGGGTGGTATTTGAGAATCCTTCGCAAATAGTGGAGGAGATTCGAGAGGCTGTGAGGAAGAGGAGAGGGAATCCTACCACCTCCCCCTGCGGGGACTCCTCCTTCCAGAAGGAGGAGAGTGGAGATACTACCGGCTGTTCGATATTAATCGCTAATCATTCGTCCGTTAATCACTAATCATTATCTGCATGGCTGGACTAAAATCATTAGCAAAAGATACTGCAATTTATGGGTTGAGTAGCATTGTCGGACGATTCCTCAACTATATGCTGGTGCCGTTGTATACAGCGGTTTTACCGGCTTCCACGGGGGGATATGGAGTAGTATCCAATGTATATGCATTCACTGCCTTGATGCTCGTACTGCTTACATTCGGTATGGAAACCGGATTCTTCCGTTTTGCCAACAAATCGGGAGAGGAACCGATGAAAGTATATGCCAACTCTTTACTTTCGGTAGGCGGGGTATCGTTGATTTTCGTTCTTCTCTGTTTATTGTTCCTACAGCCGATTTCCAATCTGCTGGATTACGGTAACCATCCGGAATTTATAGCGATGATGGCTATTGTAGTGGCTTTAGACTCTTTTCAGTGTATTCCTTTCGCTTATCTACGCTATAAAAAACGACCGATAAAGTTTGCGGCTATCAAACTGCTTTCCATCATTGGCGGAATCGGGCTGAACCTGTTTTTCTTATTGCTGTGTCCCTGGCTGAATGTGCATTGCCCGGAAATAATCTCATGGTTCTATGATCCCGATTATCTGATAGGCTATATCTTTATCAGTAACCTGATAGTCTCCGTTGCCCAGATGTTCTTCTTTATCCCTGAACTGAGAGGGTTTGCCTACAAACTGGATAGGGCATTGCTGAAACGTATGGTTATTTATTCCTTCCCGGTACTGATTCTTGGCTTGGTCGGTATTCTGAATCAGACGGTGGATAAGATGATTTATCCGTTCCTTTTCGAAAACCGGCAAGAAGGGCTGGTGCAACTGGGTATTTATGCGGCTACCAGTAAAATAGCAATGGTAATGGCAATGTTTACGCAAGCTTTCCGCTATGCTTACGAACCGTTTGTATTTGGCAAGGATCGTGAAGGGGACAACCGGAAAATGTATGCGGCTGCGATGAAGTATTTCCTTATCTTCTCGTTACTGGCTTTCCTTGCCGTAATGTTCTATCTTGATTTGCTGCGTTATCTGGTAGCAAAAGGATATTGGGAAGGTTTGGGAGTCGTGGCTATTGTGATGCTTGCGGAAATCTGCAAAGGCATCTATTTCAATCTCTCCTTTTGGTATAAGCTGACGGACGAGACACGTTGGGGAGCTTATTTCTCCCTGATAGGTTGTGCTATAATCGTAGTGATGAATATTATGTTCGTTCCTACTTACGGCTATATTGCTTCTGCCTGGGCTTCCGTTGCCGGATATGGAGTAATTATGCTGCTGTCTTATTGGATGGGACAGAAGAAGTATCCGATTCAATATGATTTGAAAAACCTTGGACTGTATGTGCTGCTTGCAGCGGTACTCTATGTGATTGGAGAACAAGTGCCGATTTCCAATCTTGTGCTTCGCCTTGCTTTCCGCACAGTGCTTTTGTTGTTGTTTGTAAGTTATATTATCAAGCGGGACTTGCCTTTGAGCCAGATTCCTGTTATTAACCGATTTATAAAAAAGAAATAAACATGAAGACAGATGAGCGTAATAAATTTGCCATCAAGTCCTTTCTGAACGAATATCTGGACTTGAAAAAGGATAAGGATAACGAACTGGCAACAGTCGATTCCATCCGTAAAGGAGTAGAATTCAAAGGTGCCAACTTATGGATTCTTATCTTCGCCATCTTTATGGCATCACTTGGATTGAATGTGAACTCTACCGCCGTCATCATTGGTGCCATGTTGATCTCTCCATTGATGGGGCCTATCATGGGGGTGGGCTTATCTGTCGGGCTGAATGACTTTGAGCTGATGAAACGCTCTCTGAAGAGCTTCCTTATAACGACAGCTTTCAGTGTGACGACAGCAACCATTTTCTTTCTTCTTGCCCCTATTGCCGGTTCACAATCAGAATTGCTGGCACGCACATCGCCTACTATTTATGACGTATTCATCGCATTATTCGGTGGTTTGGCGGGTGTTGTAGCCCTTTCTACTAAAGAAAAAGGGAACGTGATTCCGGGCGTTGCCATCGCTACCGCATTGATGCCGCCGCTTTGTACGGCGGGATACGGATTAGCGTCAGGTAATCTGATCTATTTTCTCGGAGCTTTCTATCTGTATTTTATCAACTCTGTATTCATCAGTCTGGCTACCTTCCTCGGAGTTCGCGTGATGCACTTCCAACGGAAAGAGTTTGTAGATAAGACCCGTGAGAAGACAGTACGTAAATATATCATCCTGATTGTGATTCTGACGATGTGCCCGGCTGTCTATCTGACGTTCGGTATCATTAAAAGTACCTTCTACGAAGCTGCTGCCAATCGGTTTATTTCTGAACAATTAGGATTTGAGAATACACAGGTACTTGACAAGAAGATCAGTTATGAACATAAGGAACTTCGTGTTGTTCTGATTGGGTCTGAAGTGCCGGATGCTTCCATTTCCATAGCTCGTAGCAAGTTGAAAGAGTATAAGCTCGAAGATACCAAGCTTATTGTATTGCAGGGTATGAATAACGAAGCGGTGGATGTCTCTTCTATCCGTGCCATGGTGATGGAAGATTTCTACAAGAACAGCGAACAGCGTCTCCAAGAGCAGAAAGTGAAGATATCTCAACTGGAGACAACGCTCGAACAATACAGGACGTACGATGCGATGAGCCGTACGTTAGTGCCCGAATTGAAGGTGCTTTATCCTACTGTCACTACACTTTCTATCGCTCATTCGCTCGAAGTGCGGGTAGATTCGATGAAAGCAGATACAGTGACACTGGCTGTTCTGAAATTTACCAAACATCCGTCCACAACAGAAAAACAAAAAATCAGCGAATGGCTGAAAGCCCGTGTAGGAGCCAAACAGTTGCGACTGATTACAGAATAATGAATCTAAAAATAAGAACATGAAATTCAGACTAACCGCCATCGTACTTCTCTCTATCTGTCTCTCGAAAGCTTTTGCCGACGAGGGAATGTGGTTGTTGGGAAATCTCAATAAGAACAAGCAGACAGAACAAGTGATGAAACAACTTGGCTTGCAGATGCCTGTAAAGAAACTATATGACCCGAAGAAACCATGTCTTGCAGATGCCGTTGTCAGCTTTGGCGGCTTTTGTTCGGGAGTCGTTGTTTCCGAAGACGGCTTAGTGTTTACCAACCATCATTGCGGATTCAGCAGTATCCAGCAACATTCTTCAGTGGAACACGACTATCTGAAAGATGGTTTTGTGGCACGTAGTCTTGAAGAAGAACTGCCGAATCCGGAGTTGTATGTTCGTTTCCTGCTTCGTACGGAGAATGTGACCAAACGGGTATTGTCCGCTGCCAAACATGCTAAAACGGAATCAGAACGCCGGGTAGCTGTCGATTCTGTCATGAATGTAATCGGCATGGAGATTTCGGAAAAGGACTCCACATTGACCGGGATAGTAGATGCTTATTACGCAGGAAATGAATTCTGGCTTTCTGTTTACAGGGATTATAATGATGTCCGTCTGGTATTTGCTGCCCCTTCTTCGGTCTGAAAATTCGGATGGGATACGGATAACTGGATGTGGCCGCGTCATACCGGTGATTTTAGCGTATTTCGTATCTATGCTAATAGCAAGAACGGTCCGGCGGATTATTCTCCTGAGAATGTCCCATATCACCCTGAATATGTAGCTCCCATCTCTTTGGATGGATATAAGGAAGGCTCGTTCTGCATGACGCTTGGTTATCCGGGAAGCACGGAGCGTTATCTTTCCTCGTATGGCATTGAGGAAATGATGAATGGCATCAATCAGGCCATGATTGACGTGCGTGGAGTGAAACAGGCTGTTTGGAAGCGGGAAATGGATCGCCGTCCGGATATCCGTATCAAATATGCCTCAAAATATGATGAAAGCTCCAATTACTGGAAGAATAGCATCGGAACGAATAAAGCCATCAGACATCTGAAAGTCTTGGAAAAGAAACGTATTGCTGAGGCTGCACTCCGTGAATGGATTCAATCGCACCCGTCAGAACGGGAAAAACTCCTTCGTTTATTCTCTTCTTTGGAATTGGATTATAGCAATCGCCGCGAGACAAACCACGCTTTGGCTTATTTCGGCGAGGCGTTTATTAATGGCCCTGAATTGGTTCAGCTTGCCCTTGAAATCCTGAACTTCGACTTTGAGGCAGAAGAAAAACAGGTAGTAAGCCGCATGAAGAAACTATTGGCAAAGTATGATAATCTTGACCTTTCCATTGATAAAGAGGTCTTTGCTGCCATGCTCAAGGAGTATCAGGAGAAAGTCGACAAGAAATATCTCCCCGCCATGTATCAGAAGATAGATACGCTTTACAACGGGAATATTCAAACTTATGTCGATTCTTTATACGCAACGTCTCAAATAACTTCTCCAAAAGGCTTGAAACGTTTCCTGGAACGGGATACGACTTATAATCTGATTGAAGACCCTGCCGTTTCCTTGAGTCTCGACCTGATTGTGAAATACTACGAGATGAACCAAAGTATCTCCGAAGCTTCCGAGCAGATAGAGCAAGGCGAGCGGCTGTTCAATGCCGCCATGCGTCGCATGTATGCCGACCGTAATTTCTATCCCGACGCCAATTCTACCATGCGTTTGAGTTTTGGAACAGTGGATGGCTACTCACCTTTTGACGGAGCTACCTATGACTATTATACGACTGTAAAAGGCATATTCGAAAAGGTGAAAGAGCATGCCGGTGATATTGACTTTGCCGTCCAACCGGAGTTGCTGAACCTGCTTTCTTCCGGTGACTTCGGCAGATATGCCAATGAACAAGGCGATATGAGCGTTTGCTTCATCTCTAATAATGATATTACAGGAGGAAACTCCGGCAGTGCCATGTTTAACAGCAAAGGAGAATTGCTTGGCCTGGCTTTCGATGGGAACTGGGAAGCCATGAGCAGTGATATTGTTTTTGAACCCGATTTGCAACGTTGTATCGGAGTGGATGTCCGGTATATGCTCTTTATCATGGAGAAATACGGAAAGGCGGGAAATCTTGTACAAGAATTGAAAATAGCCCGATAAGATAGCTCATGTAGTCTTACATATGCATTACTGGAATTATGCCCAGGGGAGAACGACCGTATGCCCCGGGCTAATAAAAATAAGCCCAGGGTTCATCTCATGTGAGCCCTGGGCTAAACTTTGGTAATCCCCGGGCTGAATGGAAATCATTCCGGGAGATATATTAGTTAGAATCTTACTTCTTCGGTTTTCTGCGTGCCCATCCTTCTTCGCTGAAGTCAGGTTCCTTATCTTTGAAGAACTCCTGCCAGTCATCTTTCTTTTTCGGTCCGCGGGCATCCGAATATCCTCGTTCCGCACGGCTCGGTTTTTCTTTCTTTCCGGGTTTTGAACCTTTGGCAGACGCATCCTTAGATTTTCTGTCTTTATTCTCATAGCGTGGCGCACGTTCTTCTCCTTTACCGAATCGCTTACCGTCTTTGCGTTCTCCTGAACCGTTTTCGCGTCCTTTTCCGCCTTCCTCGCTGGATATTTCCACAACAACTTTGCGTCCGTTCCATTTCGCACGGCTTAGGGCTTTCACTACATTGATTGCTTCTTTTTCAGGCACTTCGAAGAAAGAGAAGTTCTGCATTAAGTCAATGCGTCCCAACTCGATGCGTCCGCGTGTGTTATTATTCAGCAAACCGATAAGGTCACTTGGGAAGAAACTGTCCGTTTTACCTAAATTGATAAATAAACGGTTGAAGCCCGGAGCAGCTTTCCGGCTTCTCTTTTCGAAGCCACCCTCTTTGCGGTCACCTCTTCCGGCACGTTCACCGCGGCTTTCACTTGTCGGTTGTTCTATTTCCGGGCGGTGACGGTAATACTCTGCGAAACGGTTGAATTCGTGCGAAACCATTCGTTTTATCAGGTCTTCCTTACTCAACCATTCCAGTTTACGATAGATTTCCGGCATGAAGTCCGCGATTTCTTCTTCGTTTACTTTTACTTTTTCAAGGTCATCAATAACCTTAATCAACTGTTTCTGGCAAATGCCTGCCGCAGTCGGCATCTCTCCGGCAATGAATTTCTTGCCGATGATTCGTTCTATTTCTCTTAACTTACCTCTTTCGCGGAGATTGATGATAGCGATAGAAGTACCGGTCTTTCCGGCACGTCCCGTACGTCCGCTACGGTGAGTGTAGCTTTCCGTATCATCAGGCAAGCCGTAATTGATAACGTGAGTCAAATCGTCCACGTCCAGACCGCGGGCAGCTACGTCCGTAGCAACGAGCAGTTGCAGATTACGGATACGGAACTTTTGCATAACAGCGTCCCGCTGCGCTTGTGAAAGTTCGCCATGCAGCGAGTCAGCATTGTAGCCTTCCTGCATTAATTTGTCGGCGATTTCTTGAGTTTCCTTACGGGTACGGCAGAAAATGATACCGTATATTTGCGGGTAGTAATCTACGATACGTTTTAGCGCCTCGTATTTATCTTTAGCCTGTACGGTGTAGACAACGTGTTTTACGTTGTTGGTACTTTCGTTCTTACGGCCGATAGTGATTTCTTTGGCATTGCGCAGGTAATTCTTTGAAATACGCGCAATCTCCGGGCTCATAGTAGCCGAGAAAAGCAATGTATTACGTTCCTGCGGCACATCAGCCAGGATAGCGTTGATGCTGTCCGTAAATCCCATGTTCAGCATTTCGTCTGCTTCGTCCATCACCACGTTGCGGATGGTAGATAAGGATACGGTTTTGCGTTCCATCAAGTCCAGCAAACGTCCGGGAGTGGCAACGATGATATGTACACCCCGTTTCAGGCTGCGTATCTGGCTGTCAATAGAAGAACCACCATATACAGGCAGCACCTTCAGTCCGTCAATGTATTTGGAATAATCGTTCAAATCTCCCGCTATCTGGAGACAAAGCTCACGGGTAGGGCAGAGGATAAGCGATTGTGGAATTCGATTCTTTACGTCAATCTGTTGGAGCAGGGGCAGTCCGAATGCGGCTGTTTTACCTGTTCCTGTCTGTGCAAGAGCTACTACATCATTATTTTCTCCTAAAAGGTACGGAATCACTTCCTCTT